>OBWW01000016.1_pt1 | contig 223911 bp, 202 predicted proteins | sample 1538091 | NCBI WGS metagenome assembly OBWW01 (sample SAMEA2580125, study PRJEB22360) | human gut metagenome | biome: human gut; feature: human-associated habitat; material: faeces | place: Denmark | collected 2008/2010 | reverse complement strand
GCACGCGAGGATAGCTTGTAGATACTTGGCTCAGTAGAGCCATTGAGCAAGAAGCCCCCACTTCAAAATCAGAGATTTAAGTGGTGGGAGCATGTCACAAATTATTGTTAACATTTATTGACATTTTCGCGTCAGAGAAACTTATTCAGGAAGAAAATGCAGGTGCTCTTTCCATAATTCTTTGAAGAGTGCTTCTACGGTCCAGAAAATATTTTGAGGAGTAATGATTGCTTTTAAGGGAACTGTCTGAGCACCAGTCTGTTTGTAGTCTGCCAGGAAGGAATCTATCTGTGCGGAATCTATTCCAGAGAATACAATCATTTCCAGAGGAAAATCCGGGCCGTTATAGATTACTTTTTCTTTAGCAAATCCCTGAATCCCGGCGAGGGCACTAAGTTTTTGATTATAATCTTTTCGAGAGATTTCTTTTATCTGAATTCTGTTTTTTTGAGCAATACTGCGGACTACCTTGATTTTTTCTTTTCCAAGTCCAAAAGTTAAGATAATCTGAGCCATTTTTCCATCCTTTATATGTTGAATTTATAATGAGAATTATTTAGCATTCTTTTATAAATATTCTATAACATTTTTACATGTAATGGCAACAGAAAATTTCTGTATGTCATTTGACGATCGCAGTAATTGTAATTTTCTGAATTTCAGTGTAAGATATCCATATCCTAGGAAAGTGAAAAAAATAGCATGAATGATAAATTTGCAGTATGTATTGGAAAAGGTGGACAACGGGACCAGGCAGAATCTTTTGCACGGAAAACGGAGAGCATCATTGCAGATAAACCAGGAAAAAACCTGACAGTTTTGTTCGATTCGAAAGGTATTTCTCTGACGGGATATGGATTAACCTATCAGGGCGATTTTGAAAATATGCTTCACCGTGTCACAAACGGGAGATTGCAGCATGAAATGCTGGTGCGGGCTGCCAAATCAGAAAAAGAAGGACGCAAGGCGATTGATGCCACGGCAGGTATGGGAGAAGATGCCTTCCTGCTTGCAGCGCAGGGATACGAAGTAACCCTGTACGAGCAGAATCCGGTCGTTGCTGTCCTTTTGAAAGACGCACTGCGGCGCGCAAAGAAACATCCGATATTGAAGGAAATCGTAGCCCGGATGAAACTGGTCGAGGGAGACAGCGTAGAATGTATGTCCAAACTTCTGGATCCGGTAGATGTTATTTACCTCGATCCCATGTTCCCGGCACGACAGAAATCCAGCCTCATCAACAAGAAGCTACAGCTGATCCAGAAACTTGAACCACCATGTTCCGAAGAGACGGATCTCTTTGATGTAGCAATCAAAGCTACACCGGAGAAGATTATCGTAAAACGTCCGCTGAAGAGCGAATTCCTTGCCGGAAGAAAACCTTCCTACACGTTAAATGGAAAAGCCATCCGTTATGATTGTTATACATTATAAAGAAATTAGACTAAAATGTAAAGATGATATTTGAAGTATTCAGGAAGGGAACCTCTGGATATACAGATATCCCTTCCGTCATATTTATTTCAAGAAGAAATGAATCAACTTATCATTAATTCTCTTATATGGCTGGTATCTCATTGGCAGATCCAGCCATGTTTTTTTGTCCACGATACTCTTATAATGGGAAAAAGTCCGGAAGCCTTCACGGCCATGATAACCACCCATACCACTTTCACCAAATCCCCCAAAAGGCATTTCACTGGTCGCGAGATGGATAATAGTGTCGTTGATACAGCCACCACCGAACTGGCACTGAGAGGTGACCTTACGAGCAGCCATTTTATCACGGGTAAAAAAGTACAGAGCAAGTGGATGCGGCATAGAATTGATCTTACCGATTAACTCATCCAGTGAATTATAGGTGAGAACGGGCATGACTGGCCCGAAAATTTCTTCTTGCATTACTTTATCTTCATAGGTTACATGATCCATAACTGTAGGTTCAATACGCAGTGTATTGCAATCATTATGGCCGCCGAAAATGACTTTATCATGATCGATCAGACCTGAAATTCGATGGAAATGTTTTTCATTGATGATCTTTCCGTAATTTGAATTGGAAAGCGGCTGTTCCCCAAATTGAAGTGAAATCTGTTTTTTTACTTCTGCAAGAAAAGCATCCTTAACAGAATTGTGACAGCAGATATAATCCGGAGCAACACAAGTCTGTCCGCAGTTCAGATATTTACCAAAAACAATCCGCCGTGCAGCCAGTTTCAAATCAGCAGATTCGTCAACAATACAGGGACTTTTTCCGCCAAGTTCAAGCGTTACAGGAGTAAGATGTGCGGAGGATTTTTTCATCACTTCTCTGCCGACATTCTGACTGCCGGTGAAAAAGATGTAATCAAAATGTTCTTCCAGCAGGCTGGTGTTTTCCGCACGTCCACCGGTGACAACTGCAACCATCTCCGGAGAAAAACATTCCCGGATCATTTTTTCAATCAACTTACTGGTATTCGGTGAATAAGCACTTGGTTTCAGAATCACGGTGTTTCCGGCAGCAATTGCGTCAATCAGTGGATCAAGAGAGAGCAGGAACGGATAATTCCATGGACTCATGATCAGAACGACACCATATGGACCTGGTTTGGTAAAACTCCGGGAATGAAACTGCGAGAGTGGTGTGTGCACCCGTTTTTCACGTGAGAATCTGCGTATATGTTTCAGCATATAAGAAATTTCACTTAAGACCAGACCTGTTTCACACATGTAGCTTTCGAAGTTACTTTTGCCAAGATCTGCTTCCAGGGCCGTTGCGATTTCTGCTTCATTTTTCTGGATACATGTCTTTAGTTTTTTCAACGCATGAATACGTTTTTCTATATTTAAAGTTTCATTACTGTAAAAATATGCGCGTTGTTTTTCGACAAGTTCGTGAATGTCATTCTGATTCATTCGAAGCTTCCTCCTGTTTTTTGTCCATGAGAATGTAATAAAATTTCTCCAGTTCGTGTGCATCCATCAGTACCGGCACCGGGTAAAGTGGATTTCCTTCTTTATCTGCATAATGCGCCAGTTTTGGAATGTCTTCTTCTTTAATCTCTGGTATAGTATCTCCGATATTGAAGCGTTTTTTCATATCTTTTATTGCCTGGATAAAAGCCTTTGCTGCTACTTCTTCGGAAGTATCACTGTCAGCAACACCGGCAGCCTGTGCCAGTCTGGCCAGTTTGGAATATATAGTTTTGCCGTATTCTTCCAGCACAAATGGAAGGATAACAGCATTCGCAAGTCCATGAGGAACATTATACTGGCCACCAAGGGTATGTGCAACTGCATGAACATATCCGACATAAGATTTTGTAAAAGCACAGCCTGCAAAATAAGAAGCACGGAGCATATTTTTGCGTGCCTCTTTGTCAGAACCGTTGGTATAGGCACGGTCAAGATTTTCGAAGATCAGCTGTACGGCATCCAGTGCATTCTTTCGGGTACCAGGTGTAGTGGAGTTTCCAATATAAGCTTCGACAGCATGGGTGAGTGCATCCATACCGGTTGTAGCAGTGATAAACGGAGGGAGACTTAAAGTAACTTTCGGGTCTAATACGGCATATCTTGGAATCAGTGGAAAGTCGTTGATAGCGTATTTATATCTTGTTTCTGCATCGGTAATGACGGCTGCAAGAGTTGTTTCACTTCCGGTTCCGGCAGTTGTAGGAATGGCAATCAGAAGTGGAAGCTTTTTGTGTACTTTCAGGATGCCTTTCATCTGTGCAAGAGACTGATGCGGTTTTGCAATGCGTGCAGCGACTGCCTTGGCACAGTCCATACTGGAACCGCCGCCAAAACCGATGATCGCTTTGCATCCGGACTGGTACCAGAGGTTTTCGGCTTCTTTTACATTGACAGTAGTTGGATTGGCAACCGTTTTGTCATAAATGGAATAAGAAATATTATTTTCTTTCAGAGTTTTTTCCAGGCGTTCTGTCAGTCCCAGACTGCGGATGCCTTTATCTGTGATGATCAGAACGTTAGCGCATTTCTTTTTGAGAAGAATTTCAGGCAGGGACTTCACGCTTCCGATTACTTCCGGGTTGCGGTATGGAAGGAACGGAAGAGCGAATTTGAATGCTTTCTGGAAAGTACGACAGTAAATTTTTCGCAATGTATTCATAAATCTAAAATCCTTTCGATGATTTAATTATTTGAATTACAAAATATTTGTGTTCAAAACATTCCTATTATAGCATTCAAATTGTCGTTGTAAAGAAAAATAATACCGAATATAAAAAATATTCCCGACTGAAATTTTTCAGAACAAAAACACGTCAGAAACAGTATGGATGTCATGTCAAGATATGTGCAGACGATAAAATTTATAAAAATATTGACTTCAACCATACTTCAAGTATTATTATAGTTATTGAGTGATAATACTTGAAATATTTTTATATTAGGAGGATTCAGACATGGAAAAATCAACCGTTTATTTTACTGATTTTCGCTGTCCGGTCGGAACGAGTCAGTTGGATAAGTTAAGAAAGCTCTGTGTGGCAGCCGGTATCAAAGATATTGATATGGATGGAAAATTTGTAGCAATTAAGATGCATTTTGGTGAGCTTGGAAATATGGCATTTCTTCGCCCGAATTATGCAAAAGTTGTTGCAGACCTGTGCAAAGAGCAGGGTGGTATGCCATTTCTGACAGACTGTAATACACTTTATCCGGGAAGCAGAAAGAATGCACTGGAACATCTGGACTGTGCAAACTTAAATGGATTTAATACGATTACAACAGGATGCCAGATCATTATCGGTGATGGCGTGAGAGGTACGGATGAAGTAGAAGTACCGGTAGTGAATGGTGAGTATTGCAAGACCGCACTGATCGGACATGCAATCATGGATGCAGATGTTTTTATCAGCCTGAGTCATTTTAAGGGACATGAAGCAACTGGCTTTGGCGGTGCCCTTAAAAATATTGGTATGGGTTGTGGAAGCCGTGCAGGAAAGATGCAGCAGCATGCAAGTGGTAAGCCGGCAGTCAATGCAGAAGTCTGTCGTGGATGTCATCGCTGTGCCAAAGAATGTGGAAGTGACGCAATTACATATGTAAACAAAAAAGCTGTGATCGATTATGATAAATGTAAGGGTTGTGGAAGATGTATTGGAGCCTGCAGCTTTGATGCTGTCTATAATCCAAACAGCAGTGCAAACGAGCTGCTTGACCGTAAGATGGCAGAATATGCACAGGCAGTCTGTCATGGACGCCCGCATTTCCATATCGCACTGGTTCAGGATATCAGTCCAAACTGTGATTGTCACGGTGAGAATGATGCACCGATCCTTCCGGATATTGGAATGTTTGCAAGCTTTGACCCGGTTGCACTGGATCAGGCATGTGCAGATGCCTGTCTGAAGGCAACACCGATTGCAGACAGTCAGCTGGGTGAACATCTGGCAGAGCCGGGATGGCATTGCCACCATGATCATTTCAAGGATTCCAATCCGAATATTGAATGGAAGGCAACTCTGGATCAGGCTGAGAAGATCGGTCTTGGAACAAGAGAGTATGAGCTGAAGAGAATTAAATAAATCAGAAAGACCTGCTGTTTTGATCGAAAGTGTACAGCAGGTCTTTTTATGGATTGAATGTTTAACAGATCACAATGATCTGAATTGGAGGTTTTTACTGGATAGGCTCGAAGTCTACGGCACCGTGTTTACACAACGGGCAGATGATATCTTCCGGAAGTTCATCACCTTCGTAGATATATCCGCAGACCTTGCAGACAAAGCCTTTCTTTCCTTCTGTCTGTGGTTTGGGTTTGACATTGTTCTGGTAATAGGTGTAGGTCATGGTCTCCTGGTCACTCATGACACGAGCTTCGGTGACACTGCAAATGAACATGCCGTGGGTTCCGAGGTCAACATACTGTTCTACTTTGAGAGACATGAATGCGTTGATGTATTTGTCAAGGAATACAAGTCCGTTACCGGAGCGGTTGACTTTTTGACCTTCAAATTTATCTACAGTTCTGCCAGACTGGAAACCGAACCTTTCAAAAACAGAGAACGGTGCTTCCACGGACAGACAGTTTACATTCAGGACACCTGTCTGCTGGATTACGTGGTGAGAGTAATTGGCTTTGTTGATGTTAACTGCTACACGGTACGGATTATCGGTCAGCTGAGTAACAGTATTTACGATCAGTCCGTTGTCACGTTTTCCATCGTTGGAGGTTACAACATAGAGACCGTATCCAATACGGAAAAGTGCAGACATATCATTTTTGTTTGCAAGAGTATCGCTTTTGGCAATGTATTCTTTGCAGAGTTCATCAGTCATTGCCTCAATTTCTTTTCTGTTTTCTTCTTTTACAGCAGACCAGATGTGAACGTTGTTCTTTAACCAGTTGATCTTTTTACATGGAGCCATCATTTCCTTTATTACTTTTGCAGCAAGAGGAGCCCAGGAGCCGTTTTCGATGATTCCTACGGTGCGGTTCTGGAAGTTATGTTCCACAAGTCTGGTGATAAAGTCATTCATAAATGGATAAATGCTCGCGTTGTAAGTGGTAGTAGCAAGAATCAGTTTGGAATAACGGAAAGCATCACTGATGGCCAGGGACATATCATCTCTTGCGAGGTCATAGACAAGAACTCTCGGGCATCCTTTGGATCTGAGCTTTTCTGCAAGGAGATATACAGCATCTCTGGTGTGACCGTAAACAGAAGTGTAGGCGATCACGATTCCGTCTGTTTCCGGCGTGTAGGAAGACCAGGTGTCATAAAGTCCGATATAATGGCCAAGGTCTTCGGTAAGGACCGGGCCGTGAAGCGGACAGATCTTCTGGATATCAAGGGTTGCAGCAACTTTGAGAAGTGCCTGTACCTGTTTTCCGTATTTTCCTACGATACCAATGAAATAGCGTCTTGCTTCGTCATCCCACGGTTCTTCTGCATCGAGAGCACCGAATTTGCCGAAACCGTCAGCAGAAAAGAGAACTTTTTCTGTGCTGTCATAAGTTACCATAACTTCCGGCCAGTGTACCATCGGGGCAAAAACAAAAGTCAGCTGATGATATCCAAGAGAAAGTGTGCCGCCGTTTTCTACTTCGATCCTGCGATCAGTGAGATCCAGCTCAAAGAAATTCTGGATCATGTTGAATGCTTTCATATTGGAAACAACCGTAGTGTCTGGATAAACTTTGAGGAAGTTTGCAACGTTTGCGGCATGGTCCGGTTCCATATGCTGTACGATCAGATAATCTGGTGTACGTCCATCGAGAATCTGCTGGATATTGTCCAGCCATTCATGAGTAAAGTTGGCATCTACGGTATCCATAACTGCAATCTTGTCATCCAGGATTACGTAGGAGTTGTAGGACATGCCATTCGGAACTTTGTACTGCCCTTCAAAAAGGTCAATCTGGTGGTCATTTACACCTGCGTATCGGATTGTATCTGTAATCTTCATTTCATTCCCTCCAGTTTGTTATGAGTTTATGTAAAAAGGTTTCTTATCTGTAACTTTGTTAAAACTATAACAGAATATCAGGGAAAATTCTGTTGCAAAAGTCACAAAGATGCGATTAGTTGAGAAAAATTGTGTTATAATAATGGAAAACAATAGCGGAAAATGAGGTGAGAAACGATGGAGCATATTACACTTTTTACAGATATTCTTCCCGAAGAACAGGAAAGAATGCGAATCTGTTTCCATGCGAGAGAAATGACATTTCGAAATGGAGAGACCATCATGGAATATTCCAGTTCCATGAAAAAGATCGGGCTGATTCTTTATGGCAGGGCAATCCTTTACTGTTGTGATACGGAAGGAAACCAGTACCTGATCGACGAATTTAATAAAGATGCAGTTTTTGGGGAACCGTTTCTTCTTCCTGCTGATTCACAGCATTATTATGTCTGTGCCGCAGAGGAGACAAAAATCATGTTTATTGATTATGAACATGTGATCAAACGCTGCGACCAGGCATGCTATCACCACAGCCAGATGGTCAGTAATTTGCTGCAGCTCACCGCAATCCAGTCCCGGCAGCAGAATGAGCGGATCTACATGCTTTCCAGATCCAGTACACGTAAGAAACTGATGGCTTATCTCAATGCACTTTCCACAGCAAAACACAGCAAAGATCTCAAATTACCTATGTCTTATACCGCACTGGCACAGTATTTAAGTGTCGATCGCAGTGCGATGACAAGAGAACTGAAGAATCTCGAAATGGAAGGAATCATAGAGAAAAACGGAAAGCAAATCCATATAAATTGACATATTCTGAATTGGTGGAGTATACTGAACATAATTTACTTTATGGGGAAAGACAGTAGATCAAATATATTGTGGAGGATGGGGAAAGTGAATGATAAAACAGGAAGAAGCAGTAAACTCAGATTATTGCTTCTGTTTCTGATGCCGGGGATTATCATACTGACAGTAGTTTTTGAAATACAGACAAATATAGAAAAAAACAGAGCCAATACAGATGCATCAGTCATCATTAATTTTATGAAGGAAGAATGTGTTCGTTATGAGAAGATATATGCACAGGATGATATGGAAGACCAGTTCAGTATCGAAGATATCCTTACGGGGTACAAAGTAGAAAGAGCAGGAATTATTGTTCTTACGGATGGAGAAAGAATCATCAGTTCGAATGATCTGACTATGCGGGGAAAAACAGTGGCAGAAAATCCATATATCCAGGCATTTAATTCTTATCAGGAGTCGAAGAAGCTTGTTCGCATATCCAAAGATGGAAAGGTATATTATGGTAAATATGCAAAATGTGGACAGTATTCTATTTATGTTTTTCTTCCGGAAAGTGAAATATTTATAGAACGTGGAATGGTGATGGCATATGTTGCCGTGTTCTATCTTGCAGCCTGGTTTGTGCTGATCTGTGTTCACCGGAAACTGGAGAAGCGGCGGATTGTAAATCTGGAGTATCAGCATAACATTATTGATGCAATCAGCAGAATTTATGTGACCAATTATGTGGTCGATCTGAAGCAGGACAAATTTGAAATAATCCGCGCGCCAGAGCAGATTTCTCAAATTGCACATCATTTTAAAGGAGCGCGACAGATTACAGATGCAATAACTCAATATTGTATCGGTAAAGACTATCAGGAAGGAATGAGAGAAGCTACAAACCTGGACACTCTGCAGGAAAGACTTCGTAATAAAGAATATTTGAACTATACATTTCAGGATACGGTTGGGGCATGGCATATGTTGACGGCTTTGCCGAAAAGAGTCATGGCGAATGGAGAGATTGAAACCGTGATTTTTGTTGTTCAGAATATTGATGAGCAGAAAAGAAGAGAACTGGAATACCAGAACCAGATACTGGAGACAGCAGAAGAAGCCAGACGTGCAAATGCCGCCAAAACAGAATTTTTACGGAGAATGAGTCACGATATCCGAACACCGATCAATGGTGTCATGGGAATGCTTAATATTGGGGATCATTTTCCGGAAGACATGGAAAAGCAGAAAGAATGCCGTGAAAAAATACGTGATGCAGCCATGTTCCTTTTTGAACTGGTTAATGATGTGCTTGATATGAGTAAGATGGAATCTGGTGAGATTGAATTGGAGCATGTTTCGTTTGATCTGCGGGATATTTTGAAAGAAGTGTCGTCTCTGATCGAAGTGCAGGCGGTAGAAAGAGGAATTGCTTTTAATTACAGGCCGGAAGAGGGAAAACACTGGAATCTGATTGGAAGCCCTCTGCATCTGCGTCAGATTTTGTTGAATATTGCAGGAAATTCTGTAAAATATAATCGTGAAAATGGAAGCCTGAACCTGTTTTGCAGAGAAGTATCCGACAGTAATGGATATGCGATGTTTGAATTCGGATGTGCAGATACAGGGAAGGGTATGAGTGAGAAATTCCAGCAGCATATGTTTGAACCTTTCAGTCAGGAAGAAAACGGTGCACGCACAAATCTTGGTGGGACAGGACTGGGATTATCCATTGTGAAAAAGCTTGTAGAAAAGATGCAGGGTGAAATTGATGTGGTGAGTGAAGTGGAAAAGGGAACTACATTTACCATCCATATTCCATTTAAGATTGATGCAGAAGAAAAAGAACGGAAACCGGAGAAAGAAGAGCAGGAGCAGTCCATTGCAGGGGTAAGAATCTTGTTGGTAGAAGACAATGAACTGAATATGGAAATTGCAGAATTCCTACTTGAAAATGAAAATGCTGTGATCACAAAAGCATGGAATGGAAAGGAAGCGGCAGACATTTTCCAGAAAGAACCAGAGGGTAGTTTTGATGTGATTCTGATGGACATCATGATGCCGGTGATGGATGGATTAACTGCAGCGCGGACAATACGTGCAATGTACAGAAGAGATGCAAAGACAATTCCAATTATAGCTATGACAGCAAATGCGTTTGATGAAGACCGGAAGCGAAGTCGTGAAGCAGGAATGAACGGACATCTTGCAAAACCGCTGAATATACAGGATATTATAGGCACAATCGCAGAATGTATACAGTGCACATCAAGTTGAATATGTAATAAGATCCAGGGTTATCAGACGGCCCTGGATCTTTGCATATAGTAATTATTTTGAGCTTCCTTCCAGAAAATCATAGGCGAACTGTGCATACATGGCGGCTCCGCGTTTTAAGACACTTTCATCTACGGTATAGTGATCGTTGTGATTTTTGGCGGTGATGCCAAGAGATTTATTCTGGCTTCCAATCAGCCCGAAGACACCAGGAACTTTTTCCATATAGTAGGCGAAGTCCTCACTGATCATCATTTTCGGGAATGGTTTCAGACAATCAGTACCGTACATTTTGGCAGCGGCATTTCTTGCAATCAGTACCAGATCTTCATGCTCATTGATGATCGGAGCCGGAAAATATTCAAAAGTCAGAGTAGCCTTTGCTCCCATGGAATCAGCTGTATTTTCAGCGATTCTGCGGAGCAGAGGCTCTGTTTTTTTGCGCATTTCAGGGGAATGGGTACGCGTAGTTCCCTCCAGAACGACCTTATCAGCAAGAATATTAAAGCGCTGTCCGCCTTCTATCTTACCGACGGTGACAACCAGTGGATTCAGAGGATTATTCATACGGGAAACGATTGCTTGAATTTCTGTGATGATATAAGCGGCAGTCAGAATCGCATCAACACCCTGATGCGGGGTGGAACCATGAGAGGAAACACCCTCGACTTCAATGCGGAAATTATCGCAGCTTGCCATACGTGGACCAGTTTCAAAATTCATATAAGGAGCATCCAGCTCTCCCCAGATATGTGTGCCGTAAATGGCATCTACATCGTCCAGAAAACCATGCTCGACATAGTACTGTGCACCGTGGCAGGATTCTTCAGCAGCCTGGAAAATAATCTTTACATTTCCTTTTAGGTCTTCTTTTTTTGCCATCAGCATACGGATTCCGCCCAGAAGCATGGCAATATGGCAGTCATGTCCGCAGGCATGCATGACACCCGGATTCTGGCTGCAAAATGTAAGCCCGGTGTGTTCTTCGACAGGAAGTGCATCGATATCTGCACGGAGGGCGACTGTCTTGCTGCCAGGGGTGGATTTTCCCCCTTTGATTATTGCCCAGAGACCATTGTAATCCGGGTAATAATGTGGCGTAAGTCCCATTTCTTCGAGGCACTTTCCAATCTCATGCGTTGTATTTTTTTCTTCGAAAGAAAGCTCTGGATGCGCATGAAAATAACGCCTCTGCTCGATGATCCAGTTTTCGTTCTGTTCTGCGATATCTCTAAAGTTCATGGTGTTTTCCTTTCTGTCTTAATGGATATGAAATTTCAAGCCGAACATCCGTGAGACTTGGCGCGTGATTCTGGTCAGCATAAGCTGACATATTGTTACTATTCACTCCGTTCACAGCAACTTGGTCAAAATCCATTCCAAATCACCTACGGTGATGGGATTTTGCCCCGTATGTCTCGGGATTTTGCCATATTCATGGCAAAACACCTCGCGGGATATTACCTGTGAACAGTTACGACATATTCATTACAGAATCACTGCGCATCCTCGCGGAGCGTTTATCTCAGTCGGAGATTGGACTCCCACTGAGACAAATTTGCTATTGAGTCTTCTCGACTGAGATAAATACAAAACTCCTGTTTGCAATAACTTCTTTGGAATGCTATGATAAAGTCATTAATTATTATAAAAATAAACAAGATAAAACGCAACAGGGAGATAGGAAAATGGAATTCTGGGATATTTATGATAAAGATAAGAAACCGACCGGACGTACAATGAAACGCAATGACTGGTGTCTGAAAGACGGGGAATATCATCTGACAGTACTTGGCGTAGTTGCACGACCGGATGGAACATTTTTGATCACAAAACGTGTCATGACCAAGGCGTGGGCACCGGGCTGCTGGGAGGTTTCCGGAGGAGCAGCACAGGCAGGTGAAGAGTCACGCGAGGCTGTTCTTCGCGAAGTAAAAGAAGAGACCGGCCTTGATGCACGGGATGCTGACGGCGGTTATTTGTTTACTTACAAACGTGAAAATCCGGGCGAGGGTGACAACTATTTTGTCGATGTATACCGCTTTATTATGGATGTTAAAGATGAAGATCTGCATCTGCAGGAAGCAGAGACAGATGGCTACATGTTTGCAACTCTGGACGAGATCAAAGCCTTTGCGGAAGAGGATAAATTCCTTCATTATGACAGTATCAAACAGGCATTTGAATTCTGATAAAGCTGTCGTATCAAACATGGCAAAATGTGATAAAAGCAAGTGCAATCTATTCGATATCTTTTAATACAAAACTATTTTTGTGATAGTCCAGAAGCCCTTCTTTTTTCATTTTACTGAGTTCTTTTGAAAGGGCGCTGCGATCCAGGCTGAGGTAATCGGCAAGCTGCTGGCGGTTCAGCGGAATGTCGATGTAACGGTTTTTCTGCAGTCCTGCCTGATAGGAAAGATAGGAGAGCAGACGATCGCGGATCTTCTTGGAAGAGGTGTGTAGGATGCGGCGTGAGAGCAGCAGGTTTTTGCGTGCGCTGATTATCGTCATATTGTGGATCAGATGCGAATATTCGCCTTTTCCGGCGGCGGAAAGCCTGAAAAGTTCCGGCACATTCAGAAAGAGGATTTCTGCTTCTTCCATTGCTATGACATCGACCATCATCGGCTCACCGGGAACACAGGCATAAGCTTCAGCAAACACTTCCCCGGTGTGTGCAAGACTGATGATATTTTTGTTGCCCCACAGGTCGTTGTTTTCAATCTGGACAGTACCGTATAATACGATTCCTATGTCAGTGACAGGAGTTCCGGCAAGATAAACCGGGGCTCCTTTTTTATATTTTTTTGTAAAAGTTTTCAGCCCGTGCAGAAGCTTTTCTGTCTCGGAAGGGGAACAGCCTTGAAATAGTGCAGTCTGGGAAATCAGTTCATAATCCATAGCAATTCTCCGTTTTTGTTTATTTTGTGGTTATAACCACATATTTTTTCTTATTAGTTTAGTATTCTTTGTGTGTAAGGTCAAGGCACCAAAAGAAAAAGAGTAAGAAGAAACCAATAAAAATAAATAACAAAAACAGGAGGATATCTTATGATCAGAAGAATTATTCATATAGACGAAGAAAAATGCAACGGATGTGGTGCGTGTGCGGCTGCCTGCCACGAGAGCGCAATCGGAATGGTTGACGGCAAAGCGAAGCTTCTGCGTGACGATTATTGCGACGGACTTGGTGACTGTCTGCCAGCCTGTCCGACCGGTGCGATCACATTCGTAGAGAGAGAAGCAGCAGCTTATGATGAAGAGGCTGTACTTGCAAATCAGCGAAAAAAAGCAGGCGAGAATAAATCAGCACATCATATGAGCGGTGGATGTCCGGGAAGCCGTATGCGTCAGATGAAGCGTGAGACAACAGCTCCGACTGAAAATGAAATGGAATCTCAGCTGCAGCAGTGGCCGGTGCAGATTAAGCTTGTGCCGACGCAGGCACCGTATTTTGAGGGCGCGAAGCTTTTGATCGCAGCAGACTGTACTGCCTATGCCTACGCAAATTTTCATCAGGATTTTATCAGAGGGAAAGTTGTTTTAGTGGGCTGTCCGAAACTGGACAGTGTAGATTACAGTGAGAAACTGGAAGAAATTATCCAAAGCAATAATATCAGCAGTATGACGGTTGTGCGTATGGAAGTTCCGTGTTGCGGCGGTCTGGAAATGGCAGCAAAAAAAGCTCTCCAGAACAGCGGGAAATTCATTCCGTGGCAGGTTGTTACAATCTCCGTTGACGGAAAAATTCTGGACTGAAACAACACAAACAACAAATACCTGCTGAAATAATAAGCAATAAGCATTGCCAATTTTGACAGAATCCCTTATAATGTGACATAGGAAATGACATTTTTTATGGAGGGATTTCAATGGGAAAGACCGTGACGATCTGTTTTACCAATAACAAAGGCGGAAGTGGCAAATCTACCACCTGTTCAAACCTTGGTGCAGCTATGGCGCGTGCCGGAAAGAAAGTTTTGCTGGTGGATGGAGATATGCAGCTGAATCTGTCGCTGGCATTCTTCCCGGAAGACTGGGTGCTGGAGCATGCACAGGGAGAGAAGAACCTTTATCATGCGATTGGGAAACAGGAAGATCTGACTGATTATATCGTGCATACACCGTACGAGAATCTGGATCTGGTTCCGTCCTCTACCCTGATGAGTTCGATTGAATACGAACTTTTTACTAAATGGCAGAGAGAGTTTATCCTTCGGAAATGCCTGCAGAAGGTCAAAGATTCAGAAGTTTATGATTACATTCTGATCGATGCACCGCCGACACTTGGCGGTTGGGTCATGAACATTCTGTGCGCTTCGGACAAGGTGATCATCCCAGTAGAAGCGAGCCCGTGGGGGATGTTTGGCCTTGCAAATATGTTTGAATTTCTGAATGAAGTAAAGCAGATTTCGCCGGATCTTGAGGTTGCCGGAATTGCAGTGACCAAGGTGGATACCCGCAAGAATTACTTCAAACAGACAATGGAAACATTGCATCAGCTGGAGAGTATTTATGTATTTGAGCATGTGATCCGTGTAGACAGTTCTGTGGAATGGTCTCAGGATAACAGCATCCCGGTTGTAGAATACAGGAAATCCAGCAGAAGTGCAAAAGAATATACAGAGTTGGCAGAGGAGGTAATGAATCGTGTCAGTAGGTAAGGACAGCATCCTGCGTGCAGCAAACGCAGATGCCAAAAAAACAGAAGTAAAGGTAGAAACAAAACCAGCAGAGGAAGTAAAGGCAGCGGCTAAAGCCGAAGCAGCTCCGGCGGCTAAGAAGGCTCCGACAAAGAAAACAGCGGCAAAGAAGACAACTGCAGCCAGAAAAACAACAAGAAAGGCTCCGGCAAAGAAAGCAGTGAAGACATCCGTTCTCACACCACAGAATTCCGAAGAGCTGGAGAAAGCATTTGTGAAGGGCGAGCAGCCGGAAACAGTGAATGGTCCGGTTCATATCAAAGACGAACTTCCGATTTATCTTCTGTAATCAGAAGTACCTTTTTATCGGAATTTGCTGGATGGATATTCTGAATAAGTACAAACAAAAATCTGGTCATACAGGAAATCTTTTGTGATTCCTGCAGACCAGATTTTTTGTGCAGTTTTCCTTTTATAATAACTGGCTTATTCAGCAGAAACAGCTGCATCCTGTACTCGTTCATTTTCTTTGAAGATATGTCTGAAGATAAAACGAACGATTGGTCCGGCATAGATGAGCTGCCAGAAAAATGCCGCCGGGAAATTCATAGCTGTCGTCTGAATCCATACAGCGATGAACTGACTTCCTGCATTCTTAAACAGGATTGTGGCAGCAAGGCTCATCAGTGGGCACATAAATGCCACAGATGGTACAGAAATAGCAAGAATCTTACTGAATGGATGACAATTTCTGAAATCTACCATACGTGCTGCACACATAAATGCAAGTTTAGATACGATGAAAAAGTCAAGAATGAAAGCAATCGGTCCCATGATGATAAGTTCATGGAATGCAGAAAGGAATACTTCGTTTGACATTCCGCCGATGTTCAGTGAGATGTTGTAGCAGATCATGGCATAAACCATGAAAAATACCATAATAATTGTAAAAATTACTTCCTGAAATTTGTTTTTGGGCATAAAAAAAATTCTCCTTGTTCTAATTAATGATAACTACAGGTTACTGTTTACGTAAGTTACAAGAGCATGTGTTGTTCGTTAATCATTCCAAGGGGAATGTACGTTTCCAATTAAACCATATTCAATTTTTTGCGTTGATTATATTATCACAGAGATTTTAGAATGTCAACTGTAAATTTTGTTCTGCTTTATATAAAAAGTCTGTCCACAAATTGTGCCACATCTTGTATTCTGCAAATAATAAATTATATAATATTAATGGTTAAATGATCCGGCGCGTATGAGAATGAAAAAGCACCCATATGATTGCTGACTTTGATGGTCAACAATTATATGGGTGTTTTCGTTTGTTCAGATATAGGTAAAAATCAGATTCTGTTATTTTGCAGGTCATTAATGATCTGATCAACCAGTTCTGTTGCTTTTTCAGTAGAACAGTAACTGGCTGGATTCATATGCTCCAGATAGTCACGAAAAATACTGACCAGGCAGGTTTCCTCTATGTTCAGTACAATAATCTGCCCGGTGTTATTTCTGAAAACCATACTTCCCATAGTCCCGCGAATACAGAAGTGAAGGTTGTGGGGCAGATGGTTTAAAGGTTTCTGAAGGAATCGATAGACACCGGTTTCGCAGCATTGGCGAACGCCATTCAAAATCTCAATACGTTGTTCCACAGTTAAAGGGTGATAGAAAATCTCAGGGATTTCATCTGTGAGTCCGGTTTTTGCAAACTGCAGAAGTCCTTCCCGAGTAGAATAGATCAGAAACTGCTCATTCTGGATTTTAACCATATTCATCTGAAAAGCCTGCTCTGCTGCCGCAAGGATAGCATCTGCCTGCGGAAGATCATAATTAAATATTTCATGTAAGAGGTTTCCGGTAAAAAAAGGTGTCAGACATGGTTCAGGCTGAATACCGATCAAATCATTCTGGTCATAGAAGGTATCAAACATGCTGTCAATAACTGCCTTGTGATTTTCGGGAGTAAGAGGAGCAGGTCTGAAAAAAAGACTGCACTGTTCTTTGTAGGATATAAACTGATTCCATAAAAGCTGTACGACATCAGGAGATTTGATGAATATGCCATTCTGATAATCGGAACTGCAGAGGATAGCAGCATCAGATGTCAGAATCATACAAGGAAAAAGATTAAAATTGTAATAATGTGACTGAATTCTGTCGTAATAATACCAGAGGGAATAATTCAGTCCAGCCATATATAAAGGAAAAATTTCACGAAGATATTTCAAATTGATCAGCTGGTGATCTTTGGTAAAGGCATATTCGGTTCCAACACAGAAGATGTGGTCAATCTTCAGCGATGCAGATGCATGCAGACTGGCGAGGAGACTGAAAAGAAATTTATAATCCGGTTGAATGAACATGGCAATTTTGCCATCTGCATGAACGGATTCAGAAAGTATCATCTGATGTACATAATAGTCGATATGTTGCTGAGAGACCAGTGAAATACAGTCAGTCTGGCACTGCTCAGATACAGGATCCGGTGAGAAGGAACTTCCTGTGATATCGGTTGCAGGCTGATCCGGAAACTGACAGATAAAATTTTCTACACTCTTTCGAGTGTAATATGTATCGGGTCCAACCTGAGTGATCTCCAGTGTTTCTTTCAGAAAGTTGTATTCTATAGGTGTAAGATGCATGAACTGTGTCATCTTTTCAAAAACTTCAGAAGATGGCGGGTTCCGTTTTCCATTGAGGATTTTGTACATGGTAGAACGATCCAGATTACAATATTTTGCCAGAGAAAAGACTTTTATATTTTTGTGTTCGATATAACGGGTAAGTGTATCAGAAAAAACAGACATATAAACTCCTTACAACAAATTTCATATATTTTAGAAAGAGAAAGGCAGGAATGATCACTCATCCCAGCCTTCGTAGAATCTGATATTTACGGAAATATTTCGTACAATATCTCCATCTTCCAGTTCCAGATCATCTTCATCAGAAACCGGAGGCAGCTGACAGTCATCTTCATCAAGCTCCAGAGAAATCCAGTTATAAGCAGCTTCGTTGGCTTCTTCTATAGCTTCATCCAGAGTTTCACCTTCACCGTAGCATTCAGCCAGATCCGGGAAAAAGCCTTTGTAAGTTCCCCTGTCTGTTTTGCGGAAAACCGCAGGATAAATAAATTTCATAATCTATATACTCCTTTGTATACACTGTTTGAGTAACAGCTGTAATCTTTCTAGTTCTTTAGTATACCATATTCTGCAAAGTTTAAAAGAGGAAATCCTGCATTCTGAGTGGAAAAAAGTATGCAATTTTTATATAATAGAGGATAACAGAAAAAGATTTCACAGCCTGCGAAAAACAGGCCTGTACATACAGAGGAGAAAAAATTGAGCATCAGATTAATTGCAAGTGATCTTGACGGGACTTTGTTGACAGATTGTAAGGAATTATCACCAAAAACAAGAGAGGTACTGGATCTGGCAGTACAGCATGGAATATATATTGTACCGGCAACGGGCAGATCTTTTCATTCCATACCGGAAATGATCCGAAATTATCCGGGAGTGGAGTATGTGATCACGGCTAATGGAGGTGCTGTTTATTCGGTAAGAGAAGGAAAAAGAGTCTATCAGTGTCTCCTGGAAAAAGAGTCGGTGGAAGCTGCTATTGCAGTGCGAAAAAGAGAAAATATGGTTCTGGAAGTGGTGATTGACGGAGTGCCTTATGCAGAAGAGGCATATGTTAAAGATCCGATACAATATCTGGCGACAGAGTATGGTGCGAAATACATTAAAGCTACCAGAAAGCCAGTAAAAGATATCTGCAGATTTGCACAGAAACATGCAGAAGAGCTGGACAGTATTTCTTTTGTTTGTCGTTATGAGGACAAAGAACGACTGTATACTTCGCTAGACAAAGAAATCCCCAATATCTATGTAACTTCATCTGTGCCAAATCTGATGGAAGTCGGACATATAGATGCAGGAAAGGGAAAGACGCTTCTGTGGCTTTTGAAAAAATTGGAGATTTCAACAGAGGAAGCAATGGCTTTTGGAGATGCGGATAATGATATCAGTATGCTGACGTCTGTAAAATATGGAATGGCGATGGGAAATGGCACAGAAAACTGCAGAAAAGCAGCCCCTTATGTGACAGATACGAATGAAAAGGATGGTGTGGCGAAGGGAATTTTGAGGTTTCTATCAGAAGTAGAATAGACTTTGCAGGCGGAGAATAGTGATGAAAATGTAAAATTTGTCTGACACTATTGACAATGACAAAAAAACATGATATTTTATAAAAAATTTAATTTAGCTAATTAAACCGTTGAAGCGGAGATAAAAGCAGTTATGCGCGCACAGAGAGTCCGGGAGGGTGAGAGCCGGGTGGAAATGCAGGTTGCTAAATGGACCGCTGAGGGCACAGGGAAAGGCTTTTGCTTAGTATTCTGTGACGTAAGGCATACGTCAGTTGCCGGGAATATGCAGGTATTCCGCAAAGTGCACGGGTCGTTCCGTGAATCAAGGTGGCATCGCGGGTGAATTTTAACGCTCGTCCTTGACAGAAGCAGGATTCTGTCATGGGCGGGCTTTTTTATTATGACAGTTAAGGGAGTGCCTTTGGCACGGAACAACTGTCTTTCATTTTTTCAGAATCAGAAAAGGAGGTAAGATCCATGTATCCTACGATAGAAGACATCAGAAAAATTGCAGCAAAAGGACAGTACAAAAGAGTTCCGGTCTGCCGGGAAGTATATGCGGACAGATATACACCGGTGGAAGTTATGAGAACTTTAAGAAAGGCAAGCAGACATTGTTATCTGCTCGAAAGTGCCAGCCAGACAGAAGTCTGGGGACGTTATTCTTTTCTTGGATATGAGCCGACCATGGAGATTACCTGCACGGACGGAACAATGAAAATCCGCCGGACGGAAGGTGTAGATCAGGGAGAGATCACAAAGCAGGTTGTGCATCCGGGAGACGCTTTACGAGAGATTCTGAAAGAATATAAGAGCCCGGTGATGGAAGATATGCCACCGTTTACCGGCGGTCTGGTCGGATATTTTTCCTACGATTACATTAAATACAGCGAGCCGAAATTAAAGTTAGGCGAGCACGAAGATCCGGATTTCAGAGACATGGACCTAATGCTTTTTGACCAGGTGATCGCCTTTGACCACTACAGACAGAAGGTGCTTCTGATTACTGGAGTCATGCTGGAGGACCTAGAAGCTTCCTACCAGAAGGCAGAGAAAAAACTGCAGGAAATGGCAGATCTGATACGAAACGGTGAAAAAGAAGAATTTCCGCCATTAGAGCTTGAATCAGAGATAAAACCACAGTTCCCAAAAGAAAAGTATTGTGAAATGGTAGAAAAGGCAAAGCATTATATTCATGAAGGGGATATTTTTCAGGTGGTGCTTTCCAACCCGATGAGAGCAAAAGCCGAGGGTAGCCTGTTTGATACTTACAGGGTTCTGAGGGCAACCAATCCGTCTCCGTATATGTTCTATTTTTCCAGTGATGATATCGAAATTGCAGGTGCTTCCCCGGAAACACTTGTCAAGCTGGAAGACAAAAAACTGACTACTTTTCCACTGGCAGGAACAAGACCGAGAGGCAAGACAAAGCAGGAAGATCAGGAACTGGAAGAGGGACTTCTGAAAGACGAAAAGGAACTTGCAGAACACAATATGCTGGTGGATCTTGGGCGAAATGACATCGGAAGAATCAGCAGGATCGGAACGGTAGAAGTAGAAAAATATATGAGTGTGGAACACTTTTCACAGGTAATGCATATTGGTTCTACGGTTGCCGGAGAGCTTCGAGAAGATAAAGATGCGGTAGATGCCGTGGACTCTATTTTACCGGCAGGAACGCTTTCCGGAGCACCGAAATTCAGGGCATGTCAGATTATTGAAGAACTGGAGCAGAGTAAACGAGGAATATATGGTGGAGCGATCGGATATCTTGATTTTGCGGGAAATCTGGATACCTGTATTGCAATCCGCCTGGTATATAAGAAAAATGGTGAGATCTGTATCCGCTCCGGTGCAGGAATCGTGGCAGACAGTGTTCCGGAAAAAGAGTTTGACGAGTGCTGCAACAAAGCAAGAGCCGTAGTTCTGGCAATCGAAAAGTCACAGGAGGGATTGGAATGATCGTACTGATTGATAATTATGACAGTTTTTCTTATAACGTATATCAGTTGATCGGTTCTGTAGAACCTGATATAAAAGTTGTTCGAAACGATGAATATACAGTCAAAGAAATTGAAGCAATGAGACCGGAAGCCCTGATCATTTCACCGGGCCCCGGAAAACCGTCAGATGCAGGAATCTGCATAGAGGCAATCAGATATTTTGTAGGAAGACTTCCGATTCTTGGGATCTGTCTGGGACATCAGGCAATCTGTGAGGCTTTTGGCGGAGAAGTTTCTTATGCGAAAGAGCTGATGCATGGAAAGAAAAAAACGATTTATACGGTAGGAAAGAGCAGGATTTTTGAGGGACTGGGAGACAGCTTTCAGGCAGCCAGATATCATTCACTGGCAGCATTAAAAGATAAATTGCCGGATGTACTTAAGGTTACGGCAGAGGCAGAAGATGGCGAGATTATGGCGGTAGAACATACAGAATATCCAATTTATGGAGTACAGTTTCATCCAGAATCTGTTATGACGCCGGATGGAAAAAAGATGATAGAAAATTTTATAAATGTTGTAAGAGCATAGACAAGGAGAAAACTAAAATGATCAAAGAAGCAATCATAAAACTTTCCCAAAAAGAAGATCTGACATATCAGGAAGCAGAAAGCGTTATGGACGAAATTATGAGTGGACAGGCAACACCGGTTCAGATGTCTTCTTATCTCACGGCACTTTCCATGAAGGGAGAAACGATTGATGAGATTACTGCTTCAGCAGCAGGAATGAGAGCACATTGTATCAAACTACTGCATGATCTGGATGTTCTAGAAATCGTTGGAACCGGCGGTGACGGAGCCAATTCTTTTAATATTTCGACGACTTCTTCTCTGGTGATCGCTGCAGGAGGAATATCGGTTGCAAAGCATGGAAATCGTGCCGCATCATCTAAAAGTGGGGCAGCAGATGTCCTTGAGGCACTTGGGGTAAATATTACAATTCCACCGGAAAAGAGTGCTGAACTCCTGAAAAAAATTAATATCTGTTTCCTGTTTGCACAGAATTATCACATTGCTATGAAGTATGTAGCACCAATCCGTAAAGAACTTGGAATCCGTACTGTGTTTAATATTCTTGGACCTTTAAGTAATCCGGCAGGAGCAAATATGGAACTTATGGGTGTGTTTGATCAGACGCTTGTAGAGCCACTTGCGCAGGTTATGGCAAAGCTTGGCGTGACAAAAGGAATGGTTGTTTTCGGACAGGATAAACTGGATGAGATTTCTATGAGTGCCCCAACTTCTGTATGCGAGATCAAGGATGGCTGGTTCCAGTCTTATGAGATCACGCCGGAGCAGTTTGGATATGAGAGATGCAGTAAAGATGATCTGGTAGGTGGTACACCGGCAGAAAATGCAGAGATTACAAAGAAGATTCTGAAAGGTGAAGAAAGGGGACCGAAGCGTCAGGCAGTCTGCCTCAATGCAGGAGCGGCTCTGTATATCGCCGGTAAAGCAGAATCTATAGAAAAAGGTGTACGAATGGCAGAAGAGCTGATCGACAGTGGAGCAGCTTTAAGAAAATTAGAGGAGTTCATCACCTGCTCCAATGCTTAAGTGTTATAATAAAAAAGTCAGTGTATTAAATAAGAATATGAGATACCTGGACTTTATAAAGAAAAGAGAATTCAAAGATGAACATATTAAATGAGATTGCCGAAAAAACAAGGGAACGTATCGAGAAAGACAAAATAGAAATGCCAAGAGAAGACCTGATCCGTGAGATTCAGCAAAAAAAGGTACAGATGCTGCTGAATCCGCTGATCCAGTCGGAGACAGCAAAAACACCGCACAGTTTTTATCAGGCACTGAAAAAACCTGGAATGTCCTATATCTGTGAGGTCAAAAAAGCATCCCCGTCCAAGGGCCTGATCGCACCGGATTTTCCGTATCTGGAGATTGCAAAAGAGTACAAATCCGCCGGTGCATCCGCAATTTCCTGTCTGACAGAGCCATTTTATTTCCAGGGTTCTGACCAGTATTTATGGGAAATCGCATCAGAAGTTGATATTCCGGTGCTGCGAAAAGATTTCGTCATTGATGACTATATGATTCTGCAGGCAGCAGCTTATGGAGCGGCTGCCGTACTTCTGATCTGTGCATTGCTCGATGATAAACAGCTTCGCGAATACCGCGAAATGGCAGAAGAGCTTGGCATGGATGCTCTGGTGGAAGCACATGATGCAGAGGAAGTTGAGCGGGCATTAAAGAGCGGTGCAAGGATTATCGGAGTCAATAACCGTGACCTCAGAACTTTCGAGGTGGATATGGCAAACAGTATCAATCTTCGCAAACTTGCACCGGAGAATGTGATCTTTGTTTCAGAGAGCGGCATCCGCACATCAGAGGATATCCAAAGACTGCATGACAACAAGATCGAGGCTGTGCTGGTCGGAGAAACACTGATGCGAAGCCCGGACAAAAAAGCAGCACTGGAAGAATTAAATGGAGCACCGTTGACTGAGGATTGAGAAACAGAGAGATGCAGAAAATGACAGACGGGAATGATAGCGGGACTAAGATAAAAATATGCGGACTAAGGCGCAGGGAAGATATCCTTGCAGTCAATGAAGCGAAGCCGGATTACTGTGGATTTATCATAGAATTTCCCAGTAGTTTCCGGAGTGTAACGGCAGATGAAGTGAGAGAACTTGTGAAGGAACTGGATCCTGAGATCCGGCCGGTCGGAGTATTTGTGAATGCTCCAATGGAACTGGTAAGAACACTTCTGGATGACGGAACACTTGCACTTGCACAGCTTCACGGACAGGAAGATGAGTCCTATATCAGAGAATTAAAAACATATACAGACAAGCTGATCATCAAGGCTTTTTCCATAAAAACAGCCGAAGATATCGAGAAAGCACTGCAAAGCCCGGCAGATTACATCCTGTTGGATCAGGGCGGCGGAGGAACGGGAAAGACTTTTGACTGGTCCTTGATCCCTGAGATCCAGAGACCGTTTTTCCTTGCAGGAGGGATCGGAGCCTCCAACCTGGGGCAGGCGATCCGGGAAATTCACCCTTATGCGGTGGATCTGAGCAGCAGTGTGGAGACTGAAAAGCGGAAAGATCCGATGAAGATCCGGCAGGTTGTGGATATTGTAAGAGAAATAAAAATAATAAATTAGAGAGAAATAAGGTGTTTTGAAAAGAAACACAGAGGAGGATATAAATGTCAAAAGGAAGATTTGGAATACATGGAGGGCAGTACATTCCGGAGACACTGATGAATGCAGTGCTGGAACTGGAAGAAGCATATAATCATTACAAAGATGATCCGGAATTCAACCGCGAACTGACAGATTTACTGAACAATTATGCAGGTCGTCCGTCACGTCTGTACTACGCAGCACACATGACAGAAGACCTCGGTGGAGCAAAAGTTTATCTGAAACGTGAGGATCTGAATCATACCGGAGCACACAAGATCAACAACGTTCTGGGACAGGTTTTACTTGCCAAAAAGATGGGAAAAACGCGTGTTATCGCAGAGACCGGAGCTGGACAGCACGGTGTTGCGACAGCGACAGCAGCCGCTCTTATGGGCATGGAATGTGAAGTCTTCATGGGTAAAGAAGATACCGAACGTCAGGCACTGAACGTATACAGAATGCGTCTTCTGGGAGCCAAAGTACATGCCGTTACATCTGGAACTGCAACCCTGAAAGATGCCGTTTCTGAGACGATGAGAGAGTGGACAAACCGTATTTCCGATACACATTATGTGCTCGGATCTGTCATGGGACCGCACCCATTTCCGACAATTGTTCGTGATTTCCAGGCAGTTATTTCCAAGGAGATCAAAGAACAGATTCTGGAAAAAGAAGGAAAACTTCCGGATGCAGTACTTGCCTGTGTTGGCGGTGGTTCCAATGCAATCGGAACTTTCTACAACTTTATTGAGGACGAGGGAGTTCGCCTGATTGGTTGTGAGGCAGCTGGACGCGGTGTCAATACTGTTGAGACTGCAGCAACGATCGCAACCGGAAAACTTGGTATTTTCCACGGTATGAAGTCTTATTTCTGCCAGGATGAGTATGGTCAGATCGCACCGGTTTATTCCATCTCCGCCGGTCTGGATTACCCGGGTGTTGGACCGGAACATGCACATCTTTATGATATCGGCCGAGCAGAATATGTGCCGGTAACAGACGACGAAGCAGTAGATGCATTTGAATATCTGTCAAGAACAGAAGGTATTATTCCGGCAATCGAGAGTGCTCATGCAGTTGCCTACGCGAGAAAGATCGTACCGCAGATGCGCAAAGATCAGATTGTAGTTATCACCATTTCCGGACGAGGAGACAAGGACTGTGCAGCAATTGCACGTTACAGAGGGGAGGATATCCATGAATAAGAAAATTACAGAAGCATTTGCAAAGGGAAAAGCATTTATCCCGTTTGTTACCTGCGGGGATCCGTCCCTTGATGTTACCGAAAAAATTGTTTATGCGATGGAAGAAGCAGGTGCAGATCTGATCGAACTTGGTATTCCATTTTCTGATCCGACAGCAGAAGGACCTGTTATCCAGGGTGCAAACCTGCGTGCTCTGTCCGGTGGAGTTACCACAGATAAAGTCTTTGATATGGTAGAAAAAATCCGCAAAAACAGTTCCATCCCGATGGTATTTATGACCTATGCGAATGTTGTTTTTTCTTATGGAATCGAGCGTTTTTGCAAGAGAGCAGCAGAGGTTGGAATGGATGGAATGATCCTTCCGGATGTTCCTTTTGAAGAAAAAGAAGAGTTCGCATTTGTTGCAGAGAAGTATGGACTGGATCTGATCTCTTTGATCGCACCGACTTCTCATGAGAGAATTTCAATGATCGCAAAAGAAGCAGAAGGTTTTGTTTACTGTGTATCTTCACTTGGAGTTACCGGTATGCGAAGTCAGATCACGACGGATATTGGAGCTATGGTGGAACTGGTTAAGGCACAGAAAGATATTCCATGTGCGGTAGGATTTGGTATTTCTACACCAGAGCAGGCAAAGAAAATGGCTGCTCAGGCAGATGGTGTTATTGTAGGGTCTGCGATCGTGAAGCTCTGCGAGACACATGGAGCCGACTGCGTACCGTATATCAAAGAGTATGTGAAGTCGATGAAAGATGCGATAAGATAAAATAAAGGATTCCCGGTGAGACCACTTATTTTCCCTTGCTTGTAAAAGGAACATCTTCATGTTATGATATAAATTAATTGAAAATAGTTAATTTTGTTTGTATAAATGTCATCAAAAACGATTACAGGAAAGAGGTTATGACATGGAATTCCAGCATGAACTGGTGATCCCGGATGAGGGATTGCCGTTTAAATTTTTCTTATTTGAAGGGAGCCAGGGGAATTATGTGAGAGAAAAACACTGGCATACATCCATCGAAATCTTTGCCGTGATGGAAGGCTCTCTTACATTTTATTTAAATGATGAAAAATATCCGCTCAAAGCAGGGGAGCTGATGATCATTAACTCCAACGAAGTACATTCGATAGATTCCCCGGAGGAAAATCATACAGCAGTCCTTCAGATTCCGCTGAAACAGTTCGAGGATTATTTTACCGCACATCGTTTTATCCGATTTGCAGCAAATGAGCAGGAGACGGATTCACAGCTCTGGCGGTTGATACGGGAAATGTATAAATTATACGGCAAGCGAGGAACCGGGTATGAGTTTAAGATTCGTTCCTTTTATTATGATGTATTGTATCTGCTGGTCAACCATTACCGTCTGGATGAGGCGGGAGAGCAGGAAGTGCGCCACAGCCGCCGTCTGGATGCGCTTGCAAGAATTACTTCCTATATGAGAGAGCATTATCAGGAAGAACTCAAACTGACTGAAGTGGCGAATATGTTCGGTTATTCCGATGCATATTTATCCAGAATGTTTCAGAAATATGCAAATGTCAATTTTAAGACGTATCTGCAGGATATTCGTATGACCTATGCGTATCGGGAACTTCTGAATTCTGATAAGACGATCAGCCAGATTGCAATGGATAACGGATTTAGCAGCAGTCGTGCATTTACAAGAGAATTCCAGAAACGATATGGTATTTTGCCAAGTGAAGTTGAAAGAGAAAAATAAAGAATAAAAATACAAAAACAGGCGAATCAGAAACGCCTGTTTTTTATGTGTTTATCAAACTGTTTATGAAATTGGAAAAATACAAAGGTCAAAAAAGTGCACTAAAGAGGACAAAAAAACTGGCGAAAGGAAAAGGACTTCATGATATGATGGTTTCAACATAAAAATAAAGGAGGTAACTTCAGGTGAAGATTCAGAATGTAGCAGATGACGCGTTCCGTAGATATGGTAAAGTACTGGAGGGGTATGATTTTACGGAACTCCTGAAGGAAATGAAGCATACTCCGGTGCCGGAGGATGTAACTTACGTTCCTTCCGTAGAAGAAATGGAAGCACTGCCGATTGCAAAAGAACTGCAGAACAAAGGATATGGCGGTCTGCCGATCGAAATCGGATATTGCAACGGACATAATAAGAAATTAAATGGTCTGGAATACCACCGTAGCTCCGAAATCAATGTTGCAGTGACAGACCTGGTATTGCTGATCGGACATCAGCAGGATGTAGAAAAGGATTTTACATATGACACATCCAAAGTAGAGGCGTTTCTTGTTCCGGCAGGTACAGCAATTGAAGTATATGCAACAACACTTCATTATGCACCGTGTCATGTAAATGAAAGTGGTTTCCAGTGTGTTGTAGTTCTTCCGAAAGGAACAAACACAGAACTGACTTTTGAAAAAGCAGTAGAAGGAGAGGACAAGCTCCTTACCGCTAAAAATAAATGGCTGATCGGTCACGAAGAAGCAGCTATCGAAGGCGCATTCAACGGACTGAAGGGTGAGAATGTCGGAATCGATTAAAAGGGTCGGAATCGACTGAGCGTGAATGAAAATTAAATACAAAATATCTACTATATAATATGGAGGAATTTTTATCATGAATAACATGCCAGAAGTAAAAGTTGGAATTGTTGCAGTAAGCCGTGACTGTTTCCCGGAAAGCCTTTCCGTAAACAGAAGAAAAGCTCTTGTAGAAGCTTATACAAAAAAATATGATGCAAAAGATATCTACGAATGTCCAATCTGTATCGTAGAAAGTGAAATCCATATGGTTCAGGCTCTGGAAGATATCAAAAAAGCAGGATGTAATGCACTTTGTGTATATCTTGGAAACTTCGGACCGGAGATTTCCGAAACACTTCTTGCCAAACATTTCGATGGACCGAAAATGTTTATTGCAGCTGCTGAAGAATCTCAGAATGACCTTTGCCAGGGACGTGGAGATGCTTACTGTGGTATGCTGAATGCAAGCTACAACCTGCAGCTTCGTAATGTAAAAGCATACATTCCGGAGTACCCGGTTGGTGATGCAGAAGACTGTGCAGACATGATCCATGACTTCCTTCCGATCGCAAGAGCAGTTGAAGGATTAAGCAACCTCAAGATTATTAGCTTTGGACCACGTCCGACAAACTTTCTTGCTTGTAATGCACCAATCAAACAGCTTTACAATCTCGGTGTAGAGATTGAAGAAAACTCTGAACTGGATCTGTTTGAAGCATTCAACAAACATGCAGGTGATGAGAGAATTCCGGAAATCGTTAAAGAAATGGAAGAAGAACTTGGTGCCGGAAATAAGAAACCGGAGGTTCTTGCAAAACTTGCTCAGTATGAACTGACCCTGAAAGACTGGGTAAGAGACCACAGAGGATATCGTAAATACGTAACCCTGACAGGAAAATGCTGGCCGGCATTCCAGACACAGTTCGGATTTGTTCCTTGCTATGTAAACAGCCGTCTGACATCCCAGGGCATCCCGGTATCCTGTGAAGTTGACATTTATGGAACATTAAGTGAGTTCATCGGACAGGTAGTAAGCAACGATATCGTTACTCTGCTCGACATCAACAACTCCGTACCGAAGGATATGTACAAAGAATCCATCGAAGGCAAATTTGATTACACACTGAAAGATACATTCATGGGATTCCATTGTGGAAATACTGCTTCCAGCAAACTTTCCTTCTGTGAGATGAAATACCAGATGATCATGGCAAGATCTCTTCCGATCGAAGTTACAAACGGAACTCTGGAAGGAGATATCAAACCGGGTGACATCACATTCTATCGTCTGCAGAGCACAGCTGACAATAAACTTCGTGCTTACATTGCACATGGCGAAGTTCTTCCGGTTGCAACTCGTTCCTTTGGGGCAATTGGTGTATTTGCTATTCCGGAAATGGGACGTTTCTATCGTCATGTACTGATTGAGGGAGGATTCCCACATCACGGAGCAGTAGCATTCGGACACTTTGGAAAAGCTCTCTTCGAAGTATTCAAATATATCGGTGTTCCGGTTGAAGAAATCGGTTACAATCAGCCAGCAGGCGTAAGATACCCAACAGAAAATCCATGGGGCTAATCTTCGAAGACTGACAAAAATAAAATAAAACTAATACAGACATCCCGGGAGTTTTCCTGGGATGTCGTGGTAAGGAGGAAATATGTATTATATTGGTGTTGACCTTGGTACTTCCGCAGTAAAACTTCTTCTGATGGAAGAATCAGGAAAAATCTGTAATATCGTATCAAAAGAATATCCACTGTTTTTCCCTCATCCGGGCTGGTCAGAACAGAATCCGGAAGACTGGTTCACCCAGAGTGTTGAGGGTATGAAAGAATTGACCGAAGGAATTGACCGCTCTCAGGTAGCCGGAATCGGCTTTGGTGGACAGATGCATGGACTGGTAACATTGGATGAAAATGATCAGGTGATCCGTCCTGCAATCCTCTGGAACGATGGACGTTCCCAGAAAGAAACAGAATATCTTAACAATGAGATTGGCAAAGATAAAGTATCTCAGTATACAGCAAATATCGCTTTTGCTGGATTTACAGCACCAAAGATCCTGTGGATGAAAAAAAATGAGCCAGAGAAATTTGCAAAGATCGCAAAGATCATGCTTCCGAAAGACTACCTTGCATACAGACTTTCCGGATCCTTCTGCACAGATGTTTCTGATGCATCCGGAATGCTGCTTCTGGACGTAAAGAATCGCTGCTGGTCTAAAGAAATGATGGAAATCTGTGATGTAAAAGAAGAACAGCTCCCGAAGTTGTATGAGAGCTGGGAAGTTGTTGGAACATTGAAACCGGAAGTTGCAAAGGAACTTGGTTTCTCCGCAGATGTCAAAGTCGTAGCAGGAGCAGGTGATAATGCGGCAGCAGCAGTTGGAACAGGAACTGTTGGTGACGGACAGTGCAACATTTCCCTCGGAACTTCCGGAACCATCTTCATCTCAAGCAAAAACTTTGGCGTTGACGAAAACAATGCACTGCATTCTTTCTGCCATGCAGATGGAAGCTATCATCTGATGGGATGCATGCTGAGTGCAGCATCCTGTAATAAATGGTGGGCAGAAGAAATTCTTCAGACAAAGGATTTTGCTGCAGAGCAGGCACCGATTCAGAAACTTGGTGAAAATAATGTATTCTTCCTTCCATATCTGATGGGAGAAAGATCTCCACATAACAACCCTGATGCAAGAGGTGTCTTCTTCGGAATGTCTATGGATACCACAAGAGCAGATATGACACAGGCCGTTCTGGAAGGTGTTGCATTTGGACTTCGCGATTCACTGGAAGTTGCACGTAAACTTGGAATCAAAATTGACCGTACCAAGATCTGCGGCGGCGGCGCAAAGAGCCCGCTGTGGAAGAAGATCATTGCAAATGTTATGAACCTTAAGGTTGATGTCCTTGAAGTAGAAGAAGGACCGTCCATGGGTGGTGCAATGCTTGCTGCTGTAGGATGCGGAGCTTATCCGGATGTTGAAACCATCGGAAAGAAGATGGCTCATGTAGTTGATACCGTAGAGCCGGAAGAAGAACTTGTGGCGAAGTACGAAGAGAAGTATCAGAAGTTTAAGAAACTGTATCCGACCCTTAAACCTCTTTTTTAAGGTACTTCCTTAAGAACCGTCAATGATTTTGGCAAATAAGAAAACCCTGAGGGGGACTATCTCACAGTTGCGAAGGCCGAAAGTCCCCCTCAGACTCCCCCTCAGACTCCCCCTCAGACTCCCCCTGTTTGGCCCCGCTAAGAGCAAGTAAGAATAGGAAAATGTAGTTTACTGGGATTAGCTAAATATCTTTTAATAGTTTGTCAGTAGAATGATAAAATGCCAGGAGATCTTCCCCATGTGAGAGAGAAGAGTCCTGGTATTTTTCTATTTATTTCATATTTGATGTACAAAGAGAGATATATATCTTTTAGCCCAGGGGAAGTCCCCTTATGTTTATTTATTCACAAAGGAAAATTTTCGAAAATTTGTCAACATCATATTTGTGTAAAAAATATACAAAATTAAAAATCAATTTTTTGTACTTTTGTTAAAAGAAAAGAAAAAAATTGACAATTTCTTGACAACCAAGAGCATTTATGATACTATTTTTTCATCAAGTTAATAAAGTCTCTGGTAACTGGCGGAGTAGTGGAAATCACCACATGGGAATCAGAGATTTGCAGAGCCGACCGTCTGGGCAGTATTTGAGAAATTCTCAGATACTGCTTTTTTTAACCGGAAGAATGTTCTGGATGAGGATAATGACAGATGCCCGGGATATTCGAATATGTGCAGAGGGTATATGGTTAGAAAGGGACGTGGCGCTTACAATGAAAGGAGACAATTATGGGATTCAAAAGTGACATCGAAATTGCACAGGAGTGCGAAATGCTGCCAATCACAAAGATTGCGGAAAAAGCAGGTATTGATGACAAATATCTGGAGCAGTACGGAAAATACAAAGCAAAAATTGATTACAATCTCCTGAAAGAGAGTGACAAGAAAGATGGAAAACTGATTCTTGTAACTGCAATCAACCCGACACCGGCTGGTGAAGGAAAGACTACAACAACAGTAGGTCTTGCAGATGGTATGCAGAAGCTTGGAAAGAGTGTTATGGTTGCTCTTCGTGAGCCATCTCTCGGACCGGTATTCGGTGTCAAAGGCGGCGCAGCAGGCGGTGGTTATGCACAGGTAGTTCCGATGGAAGATATCAACCTTCATTTTACAGGTGACTTCCATGCGATCGGTGCAGCAAATAACCTTCTTGCAGCAATGATTGATAACCATATCTTCCAGGGCAATGCACTGAACATTGATCCAAGAAAGATTACATGGAGAAGATGTGTGGATATGAATGACCGTCAGCTTCGTAATGTAGTAGACGGACTTGGCGGAAGAACAAATGGTATGCCTCGTGAAGACGGATATGATATCACAGTTGCATCTGAGATCATGGCAGTTCTTTGCCTTGCAAGCGATATCAAAGACCTGAAAGAAAGACTTTCCAAGATTATCATCGGATATACATATGGTAAAGTTGCTGAGCAGAAACCGGTAACTGCTGGTGATCTTCATGCAGAAGGTGCTATGACTGCACTTCTGAAAGATGCCCTGAAACCAAACCTTGTTCAGACACTGGAACACGTTCCGGCAATCGTTCATGGTGGACCATTCGCAAACATCGCTCATGGATGTAACTCCGTAACAGCTACAAAGATGGCTCTGAAACTTGCTGATTATGCAATTACAGAGGCTGGATTCGGTGCAGACCTTGGTGCAGAGAAATTCCTGGATATCAAATGCCGTATGGCAGACCTGCACCCAAGCGCAGTTGTTATCGTAGCTACTGTACGTGCTCTGAAATATAATGGCGGTGTTGCAAAAGCTGACCTCAACAACGAAAATCTGGAAGCACTGGAGAAAGGTATCCCGAACCTTCTGAAACATGTAAGCAATATCAAGAATGTATATAAACTTCCTTGTGTTGTTGCTATCAATGCTTTCCCGACAGATACAAAAGCAGAGCTTGATTTTGTAGAAGCAAAATGTAAAGAACTCGGTGTAAATGTAGCTCTTTCCGAAGTATGGGCAAAAGGCGGCGAAGGTGGAATCAAACTTGCTGAAGAAGTTCTTCGTCTGGTAGAAGAACCGAACGACTTCTCTTATGCATATGAACTGGAAGGCTCCATCGAAGACAAACTGAACCAGATCGTACAGAAAGTATACGGTGGTAAGAGAGTTGTCCTGACAGCAAATGCTCAGAAACAGGCAAAACAGCTCGAAGCTCTTGGATTTGGCAACTGCCCGATCTGTGTAGCTAAGACACAGTACAGTCTGACAGATGACCAGACCAAACTCGGCGCGCCGACAGACTTCGAAGTTACTGTACGTAACCTGAAGATCTCCGCAGGTGCAGGTTTCATCGTAGCTCTGACAGGTGAGATCATGACTATGCCAGGACTGCCAAAAGTACCGGCTGCAGAGAGAATTGATGTAGACGAGACCGGAAAGATTACTGGACTTTTCTAAGAATAAAGTTTCCTATTAAATGGTTTTATGATTGCCTTATAAGGCAGGGAAATTCAGTTTGGAAACTGCTCCCCACCGGGCCACGCTGAAAAGATTGTATTGATGAAAGAGTGTAGACCTGGATTATCGGGCCATGCTGAAAAGAATTGTGGTAATATATAATTATATCATTAGAATGTAAAATAACAGGATATCTTCTCCATACGAGAGAGAAGAGTCCTGTTATTTTTATATACTGCTATATTATTTATAAGAAAGTCTTCCGCTTTGAAACACCAGGAGGATTTTTCAAAGGGAACCACATAAGGCAAAATTTCCGTCAAATATTTTGGCCCAGGGGTTGCCAGGGGACTGGCTAAGTCCCATGGCGGTTTTCTTATATTCCAATATAGAAAAAGGTTTCAGGAAAGTATTCCTGAGAAAGAAATGTTAATGCAAATTAACGGGTTCAAGGGAAGTCCCCTTGCGGGTCAGAGGGCAGTTCCCTCATGTACGAATCGGTTGATATAATGCAGTGCCGCGCCAATAGCCGGAGTATATTGTCCATGTGTGCCGACCAGCAGTTGATCAGCTGTGAGAGTGAATGGGTTATTTTCATTGATCAGATGCAGTAGCATATTGAGATCTTCCGGAACCAGGTAAGGGGCAAGATATCCGCTGATAATGATAGGGCTGTCGATGATCATATTCAGATTTCGCATCGCAAATGCAAGATGTTTAAGATAATCCTGCCAGATTGCATTCAGATTTTGGCTTACTGTAGAAAGTCCCATCTGCAGATCCTGCACGATCTGCAATTTGGAAGTTATTTTAGTATACCATAATAAAATACGGCAAAAAGAGGAGGAGCGGATAGTTTAACGCCGGTCATTGACAAATAGTTGTATTCTGTTTACCATGGACAACAGATACAGAGATTTATCCAGTAGATATTCAAATAAAATGTGGATAAACATTTGAACGGGGAGGCCTGAAAATGAAGATAACAGAGCGATTGAATGTTCTTCGAGAGTTAATGAAAGAAAAAAAGATAGATGCCTATCTGGTGCCAACGGATGATTTTCATGGATCTGAATATGTGGGTGATTACTTTAAATGTAGAAAATATATCACAGGTTTTACAGGATCAGCGGGAACAGCTGTGATCATGCAGGATATGGCTGGGTTGTGGACCGATGGCAGATACTTTATTCAGGCGGCAGATCAGCTTCGTGGCAGTACGATTGAACTGTTCAGATCGGGTGAGCCGGGAGTACCGACGGTACATCAGTTTCTGGCAGAAAAGCTGGAAAAAAGTATGTGTCTGGGCTTTGATGGACGTACAGTCAGTGCAAAAGAAGCAGAAGAATTGGAGAAACTCCTGGAAGAAAAAAATATCACATTTGCTGTAAATGAGGATCTGATCGGAGAAATCTGGAGAGAACGTCCGGCACTTTCCTGTGAGCCGGTTATGGAGCTGGATGTGAAATGGGCGGGCGAATCAAGAAAGGATAAAATTGCAGGGATTCGAGAGCAGATGAAGGCAAAAAAGGCGAATATTTTTATTCTTACTTCACTTGATGATATCGCCTGGTTACTGAACATTCGCGGTAATGATATTCATTGTTGCCCGGTTGTTCTTTCTTATTTGATCATGACGGATACCGAGGTTCGATTATATGCAAACGCAGCTGCTTTTTCGGAAGAAATCCGTACAAATCTGGCAGATGATGGAGTAAAAATCTATCCGTATGAGGATGTCTATTCTTATGTTCAGACAATCTCAGGGGATAAAAAAATCCAGCTTTCCAAAGCCAATGTCAATAGCCGCCTGGTAAGTAATATCCCATCTGGAGCGAAGCTTTTGGATGAGCTGAATCTGACACTTCTTCCGAAGGCAGTCAAAAATCAGACAGAGATGGACAACGAAAGAACTGCACATATCAAAGATGGTGTTGCAGTTACAAAATTTATTCGCTGGATGAAAACAAATGTGGCAAAAGAGAGGATTACAGAACTCGGCGCAGCAGAGAAATTATATCAGTTTCGCAGTGAGCAGGAGCATTTTATTGGAGATAGTTTTGATCCGATCATTGCCTATGGAAAGCATGCGGCAATTGTTCATTACAGTGCAACAGAGGAGACTGATATTCCATTAGAGGCCAGAGGGATGGTACTTGCAGATACTGGCGGACAATATCTGGAAGGTACGACCGATATCACAAGAACGATCGTATTGGGACCGGTCACAGAGAAAGAGAAGAAATATTTTACTGCAGTTCTGCGTGGAAATCTGAATCTCGCAGCTGCGAAATTTAAATACGGATGCACCGGATTAAACCTTGATTACCTTGCCAGAGGTCCGCTTTGGGAACTTGGCGAAGATTATAATCATGGTACCGGACATGGGGTAGGATATCTTCTGAATGTGCATGAAGGGCCTAACAGTTTCCGATGGAAAAATCTTCCGGGAAATCCGGCACCGGTGTTGGAAGAAGGTATGATTACATCCGATGAACCAGGATATTATCTGGAGAATGAATTTGGCATCCGTCATGAAAATCTTGTTTTATGTAAGAAGGCAGAAAAAACTCCTTTCGGGCAGTTTATGTGTTTTGAGTCACTGACTATGGTACCGTTTGACCTGGATGGAGTTGATACGGAACAGATGTCGGACCGTGAACGAAAACTGCTGAACGAATATCACAAAAAAGTCTATGTTACCATAGCACCATATCTAGATGAGGAAGAAAAAGAATGGCTGAGACAGGCAACCAGAGAAATCTGACAAAGGGTGAAAAAACAAAATATCGACTGGCGAGAGCAATGAAAGAATGCATGAAAACGACGTCCGTAGAGAATATAACAGTCAAACAGATCACAGAGAAATGTGAACTTACCAGACAGACGTTTTACAGGAATTTTCTGGATAAATATGATCTGATCAACTGGTATTTTGATAAGCTGCTGGCAAAGTCTTTTGAGCATATGGGTCAGGGAAAAACCGTCTATGATGCACTGGTTAAAAAATTTACTTATATACAGGAGGAACAGAAATTCTTTTCAGCAGCATTTCGTTATGATGAGCAGAATTCTCTGCGACAGCATGATTTTGAGTTGATTCTGGCTTTTTATGAAAATCTGATTTGTGAAAAAACTGGCAAATTTCCAGAGGAAAATGTTCTATTTCTTCTGGAAATGTACTGTAACAGTTCTATTTACATGACTGTCAAATGGGTGACAGGGGAGGTGACATGTACGCCGGAAGAGCTTGCAGAAAGACTTGTGGACGGTATGCCGGGGAAACTTGCAGAAGTATTTACAGGTCTTGGAATTCTGAATTGATAAGTGCTAAAATGCTGGAAATAAAGGAAATATGGACTATATATGTTTTCCGTCTAAAAATCATCTGGTGATTTTTACTGAATATGAATATCAAAAATTGGAACAAATCACGAAAGTTACAGAAAACGTTACACATGACGAATTCTGTAACTTCCTTTTTTATTAAAACATTGTTAATATAATAACAACTTGGAAGAAAAAACTGTGAGGAATTGATAAAAAGATACTCACGATCAATGCAGAAAGGGATGTATTTATCATGGCAAACAGAATTAATTTAAATGGAACGTCTTATCACGGAGCAGGAGCAATTGCTGAGATCGCAAATGAAGCAAAAGCACATGCATTCAAAAAAGCTTTTGTATGTTCTGACCCGGATCTGATCAAATTCAATGTGACAAGCAAAGTAACAGATGTCCTTGAAAAAGAAGGTCTGGAATATGAAATTTATTCTGATATCAAAGCAAATCCAACGATCCAGAATGTACAGCATGGTGTAGAAGCGTTCAAGAAATCCGGAGCAGATTATATTATCACAATTGGTGGTGGTTCTTCTATGGACACCGCGAAAGCAATCGGTATCATCATCGCAAATCCGGAATTTGAAGATGTAAGAAGTCTGGAAGGTACAGCACCGACAAAGAAACCTTGTGTGCCGATCATTGCAGTTCCGACAACAGCAGGTACAGCAGCAGAAGTAACAATTAACTATGTTATCACAGATGTAGAAAAGAAACGTAAATTTGTATGTGTTGACCCGCATGACATGCCGATCATCGCAGTTGTAGATCCGGAAATGATGTCTTCTATGCCTAAGGGACTGACTGCTTCTACAGGTATGGATGCCCTGACTCATGCAATTGAAGGATATACTACAAAAGCTGCGTGGGAAATGACAGATATGTTCCATCTGAAAGCAATCGAACTGATCTCCAATTCTCTTCGTGGAGCTGTTGCAAATACCAAAGAAGGTCGTGAGGGAATGGCTCTTGGACAGTATATCGCAGGCATGGGCTTCTCAAATGTAGGTCTTGGAATAGCACACTCCATGGCACATACTCTGGGCGCTGTTTATGATACACCACATGGTGTTGCCTGCGCGATGATGCTTCCGATCGTAATGGAATACAACCAGGAATGCACCGGTGAAAAATATCGTGAAATCGCCCGTGCAATGGGTGTAAAAGATGTAGATTCCATGACACAGGAAGAGTACAGAAAAGCTGCAATCGATGCAGTAAGAAAACTTTCTGTTGATGTTGGAATTCCGACAAAACTGGAAGCAATCAAAGAAGAAGATCTGCAGTTCCTGGCTGAATCTGCACATGCAGATGCCTGTGCACCAGGTAACCCGAAAGAGGCAAGTGTGGAAGATCTGAAGGATCTTTTCAGAAAGATTATGTGATTTAGAAAAATTATATAAAACTGCAAAGGGACTTTGCCAGTCTCTCTGTACACCCTGGGCAGGGTGTAAATAGGAAGTTTAGTTGTATGAGGAATCCTTTGAAAATTTCTCCTGGTGTTTCATGAGGAGAGTTTTTCGTAAAAGGGTTCCTCTTTTTTTGGTAATCTCCTGAATTCAGGCGTTCTTATGGGCTGGGTTTTCTCGAAGTATGTCATACTATGGCTGAGAAGGTCAGAAATGGAGTGACCTGCTTGACCAGTATGCAAAATATCATAAAACATTACACTTTGAGTAAAAAAATATAAAATTGATTATTCATAAATGACAGATTTGCAACGGATTACAGTGGAGTATGATTGCGAGAGGATAACAACAGAGAATGTGCAAAATAAAAAGATAGTATTTTACTTTTTGTGCGGAAACAGGTATTATATAGGTAAAATGTTACTGTGTATTTGTAAAGTGACAGAGTAACAATAACAGGAAGATTTTCTGTGTACAGACAAAGATTTTCACACAAGGAGGAAGATTATCATGAAAATTGGTTTTATCGGTTGTGGAAATATGGCAACAGCCATGTTAAAGGGAATTCTGAAAAGTGGAGAAGTGGCAGCGACAGATATGATCGCTTCTGCAAAATCAGATAAGACACGTAAAAAGATCGAGCAGGAACTTGGCATTCAGAAGGCAGATACTAACGCACAGGTTGTGGATTTTGCGGATGTAGTTTTTCTGGCAGTGAAGCCACAGTTTCTGGAAGGTGTTCTGAATGAAATTAAAGACAGTGTAAAAGAGAAACAGATTTTTATCTCTATTGCACCGGGTAAAACATTACAGTGGCTTGGGGAACATCTGGGAGAAAAAACAAAAGTTATCCGTACTATGCCAAATACTCCGGCAATGGTTGGTGAGGGAATGACAGCGCTTTGTGTAAATGAGCTGGTCACAGAAAAAGAAACTGCACTTGCCGTAAAACTTTGCAATACCTTCGGAAAGACAGAAGTGATTCCGGAACATCTGATGGATGCGGTTGTAGGTGTTTCCGGAAGCTCTCCGGCATATGTGTTTATGTTTCTTGAAGCAATGGCAGATGCAGCAGTTGCAGACGGAATGCCGAGAGCACAGGCATACAAATTTGCGGCACAGTCCGTGCTCGGAAGTGCAAAACTGATGCTTGAGACAGGCAAACATCCGGGTGAACTCAAAGATATGGTCTGCTCTCCGGCAGGAACGACAATTCAGGCAGTGCGTGTTCTGGAAGAAAAAGGTCTGCGCAGTGCAGTGATCGAGGCTCAGACTGCATGTGTGAAAAAAGCAAAAGGAATGTAAAATAAAATTTAAATTGACAGGCAGACACTCATCAATGCACAGAAGCATCCGGATGATACTGATAGGATCGCTGGGCGTGTTTTTTTATAATTATTTTTTGCTTCTTGGGACAGCACGTCTCAAAGCACAGACAGCATTTGTGATAAATGAACTCTGGCCAGCGCTGATCATTCTTTTTTCCTGCTGGATTCTGAAAGAAAAGATGAATCTGGGAAATACAGCGGTGATTGCCAATCTGGCATATCTGACTCCGTTTGTGTCACTGCTTCTGACACATTTTGTTCTGGGAGAAAAGATTACTGTGTTTTCTGTTCTGGGTCTGGTACTGATCGTGACAGGCATTATTATACAGATGATAGTAAATAAAAAATGGAGGCATCAGAGATATGATATATACGGTGACGTTTAATCCTTCTCTGGATTATATAGTAGGCGTTGATGAATTTAAAACAGGAAAAGTAAACAGAACAGCAGAGGAACTTATTTTGCCCGGAGGAAAGGGGATCAATGTGTCAATCGTACTTAAAAACCTGGGAATGGAAAGTATCCCACTTGGTTTTGCCGGTGGATTTACAGGAGAAGAGATTCACAGACTGCTGAAAGAGCGGAAGGTAGAAGAGCAGTTTGTGCGGGTAAAGAAAGGAATCTCAAGAATCAATGTAAAATTGCGTTCTCTGCAGGTGGGAGAGAATGGTGAAAAAACTGTATCAGAGGAATCTGAAATAAATGGTATGGGACCGGAAATCAGTGGAGAAGAACTGGAAATTTTTTATCAGCAGCTGGATGCTCTGCAAAAAGGGGACATCCTTGTTCTTGCCGGAAGTATTCCGACGGTTCTTCCATCTACGATCTACCGTGATATTATGAAACGTTTGCAGAAGCGAGAAGTTATGATCGTTGTGGATGCAACCAAAAATCTGCTGGTAAATGTACTGGAGTATCATCCGTTTCTGATCAAGCCAAATAATTATGAGCTTGGAGAAATTTTTGGTGTTACGTTGAGCACAAAAGAAGACGTTATTCTTTATGCAAAAAAACTGCAGGAAATGGGCGCTGCAAATGTACTGGTCTCTATGGCGGGAGATGGGGCAGTTCTTGTGGCGGAAGATGGATCCACTTACAAAAGTGAAGCACCGGAAGGTAAGGTAAAGAATTCTGTTGGTGCAGGAGATTCCATGGTAGCCGGATTTTTATATGGATATTTGAAGTCTGGTATATATGAAGATGCTTTTTATTATGGAGTCTGTACTGGAAGTGCAAGTGCTTTTTCAGAGAATCTTGCAACACGAGAAGAAGTGGATACACTGTTGAGAAATATAAAAAACAGAGCATAAATTAATTCAAGTCGAACAAAAAAGATATCTCCGTGTATGAAAAGGGAAAGAGAGGATTCATGCACGGTGATTCTTTTATCGAAACTCAGAAGTATCCGATGAAGCCTTCTTCTACGAGTTCATGTAAACGGTCGATCGGGAACATGGCGTTGACATCTTTATTGATATCGGAGTTGTCGAAGCCGCCGTGTGTAACCATCAGCATATCAGAAGGAGTATCAAAAGGAATGACTCTGTAGGAAAAATCACCGGATGTATTGAATGGTGTCTGATCTTTGCGGTGGATACCACCTGCAGTGATAAAAGCTACTTTACATTCACTTAAAGGTTTCTTTAATTCTGTAAATATCGGTTTGGGTGTGATCGGTACAAAAATTTCTGACTGCATGCCTTCTACTGTAGTTAATTTCATAATAAGTTCCTCCTCTTAAATGGATTCTACCGGAATATCTTTTTTACCAATGACTTTCATACAGCTGAAATAGAATTCAGCTTCCAGACCTTCCTCGAGGGTGACTGGATTGATGAGCCTACATCTGCACTTGACCCAGAGCTTGTAGGTGAAGTATTAAATGTTATGAAAGATCTGGCAAAGTCAGGAATGACAATGATCGTGGTCACTCATGAGATGGGATTTGCACGTGATGTGGCGGACAGAGTAATTTTTATGGCAGATGGTTATGTGGTTGAGGAAGGAAAACCGGAGGAAATGTTTACAAATCCTAAGAATGGCAGAACAAAAGCATTTCTTTCAAGAATTCTGAACAGTTAGGGATGAGGTGAGCTGTTATGGCAGAGACATCGTGGAGGCAACATCAAAAAAAATGAACCTTCCTGTCTCAAAAATCAGTGAACATGAAGAAACATACAGCACCAGTCTTTTTCCCATGTTGCTTCCATTAGGCTCTGATTCGATAGCAAAGCAGGATGAAATCTACAATGTGCAGAAAGAGGTTATCCGTGAGATGGCAGAAAAGGAGTCATGCATTATTGTAGGAAGATGTGCAGATTATATTTTTCGTGATCACAGAAATGTTTTGAATATATATATCTATGCCAAATATGCACCGGGTGATCTGGACAGCAAGCAGATCATGATCGATTCCAGCATGCTGGGAGTTAAGGGAACGGCAGAAGTGCTGGCAGAGATCGTACAGCGGAGATTTGGACTATAGATATTAACTGAAATGAGAATAAAATGAATAAGTGTAAGACAAGAAATAGTTATAATTCCGGAGTGGGGTTATAACTATTTTTATGTTAATATTTATTTACACGTGCGTCCTTTTTGGCGTTTTTGGCGTCTAATAAGTAGAAGCACATAAACAGAAGCTTTTACACAACATTTCCTGATGACCGGTCAGAAACAGGAGAATGGAGAAATCAATGAACAATGAATTTTTGATACGAAGGGCGAAGAAAGACGACAAAGATGCCTTCTGCAGACTGATGGATGAGCATTTGCAGTGTATGTACAAGATGGCATCTGCATATCTCAAGAATGATGAAGATGTTGCCGATGCAATCCAGGATACCATTCTTTCCTGCTATGAAAATCTGAGAAGTCTGAAGCAGAACAGATACTTCAAGACCTGGATGCTGCGGATTCTGATCAATAAATGCAAGGATATTCTGAAGCAGAAGAAACAGGTCACCTACACGGATCAGATGCCGGAGACTCCTTTTTATGAGGAAGAATATGCTGCAAAAGAATGGGCACAGATGCTGGAACCGCTGGATAATAAATATCGTCTGGTGATCCTTCTGTACTATATGGAAGGGTTCAATATCCGGGAGATCAGTGACATCCTGGATATGAAAGAAAGCACTGTGAAATCGCGTCTTCAGAGAGGCAGAAAACAGGTTGCAGAATTGTATGAATATAAGGTCAGGGAGGGACGTGCCTAATGATGAGTCTTAATGATAATGAAAAGGATTTTCAGAAAAAACTTCAGGAAGAAACAGAAATACCGCTGATTGTACATGAGCGCGTGAATCAGGCATATCGTCTGATTGAAAATAACACTGCTGTGCAGAAAAAGGCGCCAAAAGAACCTTATCACTGGATGAAGCTCGGAGGAAGAATTGCAGGGGGGATGGCAGCAGTGCTTGCAGTTGGATTTGTACTTTGTGCGGTGAATCCTGTCATGGCCAAAAATCTTCCGGTGTTTGGAGGACTTTTTGAAATGCTGCAAGATAACGTGAGCTTCTTTGGTGATTTTGCGGATCATGCAACGACTCTGGAAGCTGTTGATACAACTGAGACAGAAGGAACCGCGGCAGACACTGGGTCAGACACAGAAGGAAATCCATCGGAAGATACTGAGGCGGGACAGGATACGAAAAAAGATGACACCGCATATACCAAGACGGCAGATGGTCTGACTATCACATGCTCGGAAGTATACGCAAATAGTCAGGCGGTCTATGTAACCATGCAGTTTAAGAGTGATAATCCATTTCCGAAGACAGAAACTTTTGCAGAAAGTGGAAAACCAGTTATTGATCTGGATATGACTGGTGGTGTGGATTTTAACGCAGAGGCGGATCCGGTCATCGATGGTCAGGTGGAAGGAAAGTTTCTGGATGACAACACCTATGCATGTATTTTCCGTTATGATCTTGCACATGCGGCAAAAGATTACACCGAATATAATGAGAAATACAATGAAATGACGCAGCAGGTGTTGGATGAAATGGGAATAACACTGGATGAGCTGGATGATGAGACAGATGAAGGTTATGCGCTGCTGGAAGAATATATCAATAAAGTGTCTGAGCGTGGTGGAGCATATCAGAAATATATTAAAGATATTGAGATTCCGGATACCTTTAACCTGCATCTGGATATTACGAAGGTAAGAGGACTGGAAGCAGACTATGAGTGGTCAGAAGCTGATGAAGAAAAATATGGAACAGATGCGGGCTACTACAAATATGAAGGTGACTGGAACTTTGATATTCCGGTTACAGTAGACGATTCTCAGACTGAGGTTCTGGAATTGAACGATACAAATGAGGCAGGTATCGGCCTCAGATCCGTAATCCGTACACCATATGAGCTGACGGTAAATGAGCTTTATGAGGATGGCTCTGACAGTGACTGTTTTATGGTTGCTCTTGATGCCAACGGAAACAAACTTCCATATAATGATTCGGCTGGAAACTGCAATAATTTTACAATCCAGGACAGAGATATTTCCACGGTTGACATCTACATTCTGGACTATACTCAGTACATGGATGAACTGAAGGGACCAGATAATTACAACAATAATGAAAACAAACCAGAGGGTCAGAAGTGGAGTGATCTTCTTGACCAGTATGCAAAATATCATAAGACTCTGCATTTTGACTGATAATAGTATAGAATGAAAGAAATAAAAAGATAGTATTTCTTGCAATAAAACACTGAGATACCTTTGGTAAGACAGAAGTTTTGTTTGGTCAACCATTATTTCTACAAACGTAGAATTAGTGGTTGACTTTTTATTTCTACAGATGTAGAATACAAATAACTTCTACAAATGTAGAAAATAAAAATCAGGGAGAATCCATTATGAAAACAAAAACAACAAAATTTATGACACTTATGACCGTATCAGCACTGGGGATTTTTTCGGCTGGAACTGTTATGGCAGCCGGAAATAATGATTTCTATACACAGCCGCCGGCTGGTTCTGCCTGGGAGAAGGCAGATACGGAAGGTACTTATGCCAGCTATACGAATGGAAGTGATTATGTAAATATTTATAAATATTCACTGGAAGATGTCAAAACAGGAATTGCCAAATGTAACGACACATATGAGGCCTGCTACCAGACAATTTATTCAGAGGGAAACAGTCTGTATATGGCAGTAGGATATGCAAAAGATGCAGGTGATATCGGTGACGTCAGAAAATTTGTAGAGTATATTTCTTATCCGGGAAATCCGTCTCTTACGAGAGAGGCTGACGAAAATTCTGATAAATCAGAGCCCGGTACTTCTGAACAGAAGTCTGGGGGAGAGACAAATTCCTCTGATTCTGATACAGAAAAAAACGCTTCTGTCAGTTCATCAGACAGCAGTGATGATTCAGATATCCGTACTACTTCACCGATGACATTAGTTGACAGTGATGGAAATACAATTGAGATCAATTATATTCTTCACAAAGATTATTCCTGTGAATATCGTGGAGATGATGGAATGGAATATACTGATAACGGAGATGAAACCTATACAGACGAAAATGGAAATACCTACGCAGCTCTGAATGATGACACACATCATCTGGGACATACGCTGGAACAGCATAATCTTCAGGATGCGGACGGCAATACAGTGACAGTTACAGAAACTACAAATGGTGATTATTATTTCCGTGACGACAATGGTACCGGATTTACAGACAACGGAGACGGAACATGGAGCGATGAGAATGGCAGTAGTTATACCGAAATGAATTGATAGGTAACTGTTCACAGGTAATATTCCGCGAGGTGTTTTGCCATGAATATGGCAAAATCCCGAGACATACGGGGCAAAATCCTATCACCGAAGGTGATCTGGAATGGATTTTGACCAAGTTGCTGTGAACGGAGTGAACAGTAACATTGATAGCGACGAGCTTCTGTAAAATATGCAGAAGCTCTTGCCATTTTTTGACCCCGTGGTAAAATAAAATTATTCCTACATTTGTAGAAAATATATCGGATGTGAAACAGGAGGGTGGAAAAAGAGTGAAAAAAACATATCAGAGATTACCTGAATCAGAATTGGATATCATGCTTGTTCTTTGGAATGGTACTCCTCCGATGACCAGGCCGGAGATTGAAAAGGTGATCAATACAAAGAAAAAACTTGCATCGACAACAATCCTTTCACTGCTGACAAGACTGGAGAGTAAAAATTTTGTGGAAGTGACGAAACAGGGAAAATTAAACCTGTATACTCCATTGGTTTCGCAGGCGGATTATCAGGCACATGAGAGTCAGAGTGTTCTTGAAAAATTGTATGGAAATTCATTAAAAAAATTTGTCACCTCACTTTATCAGGGGAAAAAAATCAGTTCTGAAGAAATTCATGAACTCAGCGATTTTCTCAAGGAGCTGGAGGACAGGGAGGAATAGCGAATTATGGAAGTTTTTGTTCTGCATATTCTGAAATTGAATATTATTGCAGCAGTTATAATTTTACTGGTCAAACTGCTTGCGATTCTGTTTAAAGGTCAGGTATCAGCGAGATGGAAGTATATTATCTGGCTACTGATTACGGTAAGTCTTTGTATTCCTGTGCGTCTTCCGGCAAATTTTACCCTGGTGGATTTTAAAGTACAGAGAAGCATTCAACAGAATGAACAAAATTCGAAGACAACGGATTACGCAGCAAGACCGGGAGAGAGACAGCAGAAAATGGAAATAATGTCTTCTGTGAACAATAATACGAAAAGTCAGTCTGAAGTTCCGGAACAAAAAGAGTTTATCGTGCATACGGCTGGAAAATGGCTGGAAACTATTGCTGTAATTTTTGCATCGGTCTGGCTGAGTGTGGCAGTGCTTAAACTGGCAGGAGAACTGTTGGCATATTACCTTTCCATGAAAAATCTCAGGAGAATGAGCCTTCCAGTCAATGATCCGGTGAGTATTCAGATGTATAGAGATGTATGTCGGAAAAAGCGTGTGCGCAGAGTACCGGAGCTCAGACAGAATGCGGGTCTTACTACACCACTTCTGGCAGGACTCTTCCATACAAAGTTGTATCTTCCGGCAATAGGCTATTCCGCAGAGGAGCGAAAACTGGTATTTTACCATGAACTTACACATTATTGTCATCGGGATCTCTGGTATAAGATGCTTCTTCGAATCTGTGCATCAATATACTGGTTTAATCCGTTTCTTCTTATTATGCTGAAAGAAGCAGATAAGGATATCGAGAATCTGTGTGATACGGCAGTGATTAACCGTGTAAACAAAAAAGACCACAGGCTTTACAGACAGCTGCTTCTTCGTACAGTGGCGATGAATAATCAGATCCCATATGTGACAGCAAGTCTCAATGACAGAGGAATGGTGTTTAAGGACAGAATTTTGTATATGGTGAACATACGGAAACTTCGCAGAGGAATCCTGCCGGGAATTCTTGTGACGGTGCTTCTTGCGGGCAGTAACCTCGTATTTAATGTTTCTGCCGGGACAGATACAGTCCCAACGCGAACAGAGAGAACAGGGCAGGAAAAAAATACAGATCCGGAAGAAAAGAATGCGCCGGATTATGCACCATTTTCTGAAATGATAGATATGCAGAAAATAGCAGGGACACAGAGTGAAGAGAGCATGACAGAGGATGCAGATGCAAAAGCTTCTGTAAATTCAGAGGAAAATGCAGATGTGGAAACAAATTCTGATTCTGCTGTGAAAAGCAACGAGCAGGAAAGTGAAACGACAGATAATGGAAGTGGTTCTGACAGCGATGGGTCAGGATCCTATTATGAGAGTCTTCCGGCAGGAGTGCCATACACCAGTGGCTTCAGTACTCCTTCTGGTGTGGCATCGATTGTAGCATCAGGTGAAGGTGATGAGGAATCCAGAGTCCTTTACGACAACGGAGATGGAACTTATTCTGACGATAACGGATTCCAATACAGCTATCAGGGAGACGGAAACTGGGCAGATGCCAATGGAAATTCTTATCGTACCTGGAATGACGAAGACTACAATTCGGGAACGAAGCTGGGACAGCATGAACTCCAGGGCAGCGGCGGAAGTGTCGATGTAAAAGAGACCACAAACGGAGATTATTATTATCGTGATGCAAATGGTGTTGGCTATACCGATAACGGCGATGGCACCTGGACCGATGAGAATGGGAATAGTTATACGGAGTAAAGTCTGCTATGCATGATAAAAAGATAGTATTTTACTTTTGAGGTGGAAACGGGTATCATATGGGTAACAACTTTTTCACCCAAGAAGGAGGATTATCATGAGCAAAGTAGTAGATATTACTGGAGCTTCTTCAAAGGAAGCCAGATTGAAAAGAATTATAGCTTCTCTGGAAGAAATAAAAGATACTCTTGTGGATGTGATTGATGCATATGAAGCAGAAGATGAGAGCAGTGACAAACTGGATCTTCTGACAGAGGCACTGGATGCACTGGAGGATGCGAATGACGCACTGAATGATGCATCCGATGAAGCCTGACACGGAGAGAAAAATATGGCATCAGAAAGAGCAGACGAGCTTTACAGAGCATTGATTGAAAGAAGATATCCGAAGGAACTATGTTCAGAAATTGCCTACAAGTATCTGAATACGGATTACACAGCAACGCGCATGCTGGGGTATCTGTACAGGATGACAGAGCCGCCGGCAGTCGAAGTTATGGTGGATGAAATGATCGCAATCTTAAGTGACAGGGACCAGCTTATAAAGAAAAAAGAATCAGAACATGCCCAGGCTGTGATCAGTGAGATATACAGGGAAGGGCTGTAGATATCATAAAATGAGCAAAACATATATTGACACATTTTAAAGAAATAGTTATAATCCTAAACGTTAGGATTATAACTATTTTGCGTTAAACATAAAACGAAAGGAACGTGAGACGTGGACACATCATTGCATTATCTGACCATGGCGAATCATCTGTTAATTCAGAAGCGTATTCTGGAAAAAGTAAAGGAGTCAGGGCTTACACTGGGACAGCCGAAGGTTCTGGATTATCTTAAAAGTCATGATGGAGCAAGTCAGAAGGAAATTGCAGCGGGCTGTTTTATCGAGGCGGGATCGCTGACTTCAATACTGAACCGTATGGAGGAAAAAGGTCTGATTGAGCGACGTATGCTCAATGGAAACAGAAGGACTTTTCACATTTTTATGACAGAATCCGGCAGGAAGAGCCAGATGCTTGTCGAGGCTGCTTTTGTGGAAATTGAGGAGAATGCATGGAAAGATATTTCTTCAGAAGAAGCAGAGACATTTATGAAGATTTATCATAAAATTTATTACAATCTGTCTGAGACAGGCTGCGAGGAAACAGGGAAAGAAGGAAAGTAACAAATGAACAAATTAAAAAGATACGTAATATTTCTGATCGGTCTGTTTGTGAACTCACTTGGTGTCAGTCTGATTACGAAAGCAAGTCTGGGAACATCACCGATCTCATCCATTCCGTATGTGCTGAGTTTGAGTTTTCCATTTACACTTGGTAATTTTACGATTTTTTTCAGCGTATTTCTGATCTTACTGCAGTTACTGATTCTGCGTAAGAATTTTAAACTGGAACATGTTCTGCAGATACCAGTATCGATTGTTTTCGGGTATTTCATCGACCTGACGATGCTCTTGTTTACATGGGTAAATCCGCAGAGCTATGTCATGAAAATCGTGTATCTTCTGATTGGATGTCTGATCCTTGGAATTGGTGTGTATATGGAAGTTCTGGCAGATGTCGTTATGCTGCCAGGAGAATCCTTTGTCCGTGCGATCGTTCTGACATGGAAAACCAACTTTGGTACGACAAAGATTTTCTTTGATGTGTCTATGGCAGTTATCGCGGCAGTTCTGTCTTTGGGCTTTGCCGGACACTTCAATGGTGTTCGAGAAGGCACAGTCATTGCAGCACTTCTGGTCGGATTTATCGCAAGGGTTTTGGGCAAGAAACTTGCGTTTGTAAAACCTGACATTTAATCTGAAAACGGAGATGGGAGTCTTTTTGTTTGTAGAAGGAGAAATCGATACACCTTATTGCAGGATTAAAAGTGCTTGGAAGTGGAAAATATTCATTTTTATTGTGAAAAAATTTATTTTTGTGTAGGAACGGAGGATTTCTAAAATGTCTGAATTGATTGAGAACAGTCATTTACAAAGTAACATAACAATGCCTGTGATAAGAGGGGAAATTGCACTGATAGTAATTATACTGATCAACAGTCTGGGAGTAGTACTTATGCTCTATTCTGGGTCAGGGATTTCTGCAATATCCAGTGTGCCGTATGCGTTTTCACTGGTGTTTCCAAAGATTTCTCTTGGAACCTGGACCTATATTTTTCAGGGACTTTTAGTATTATCACTGATGATCATGCGAAAGAAATTCGTTGCACCGTATCTTTTCAGTTTCTTAGTTGGATTTGCATTCAGTGAGATGCTGGATATACATGAAATGTGGATTAACGCCTTGCCGACAGCTTTGGGATACAGAGTGGTTTATTTTGTAATCAGTTATCTTCTGATATGTTTTGGAATCGCACTTTCCAACCGCTGTGGTCTGCCAATCATTCCGACAGATCTTTTCCCGAGAGAACTGGCAGATATCACAAAGATAAAATATTCCAGGATCAAGATTGGATTTGATGTCACCTGTCTGGCAATAACAGCACTGATGACCTGTATCATCCTTGGGCATTTGGACGGACTCGGAATCGGTACGATTCTTGCTGCATTTACGATGGGAAAAGTGATTGGAATGATCGGAGACCAGATGGATCGTCAGGTAAGATTTGAGTCATTTATGACAAAGAGATCGGCATAAAAGGAATAATAAAAAGAGTGTAAATCTTGTGGTGTCAGGATTTACACTCTTTTTTAGTGTTCTTATATCAATTGCGCAGTTTGGAAATAATAAAGCATACAATGCCGAAAACAACCATGACCGGAATCAGAATACTCAGCACCGTACATAAAAGTACAATCACAACTGCAGCGATCAGAATAACAGCAAGCTTGCCATACCAGGTACTAAGATCGATGTGAAAACTACGGCTCTTTACTTTTTTACTGCCGGAGCTGCTGTTGTCATATTCATAAGAATTGTCTGTGTATGGTTCAGAATAGCTTCCTGTAGTCTGTGGATTACCGGAAGCGGTTGAATCAGTATCTAAAAGTGTACGTGCGATCAGATGAGGATCGCCGAGTTCATTTAAGACTTCTGTTTCCGTACGGCCCTGAGTCACTGCATCTTCAATATAATTGCGATAATATTGTACATGGGCGGCAACATTTCCCTCCGGCATCTGCCCGGAAAGCTGTTCATATAAAATGTCAAGAAATTCTTTTTTGTTCATAACAAATCTCCATAAAAGCAAATTCATTGCCTCTGACAGAGGCTTAATTATCAGAATGGCAACATTTTACCACACATAATGAGGAAGGAATAGAGATTGAAATATTAAATTTTCATAAAGGGATGTAAAGTGTTTCTGGAATAAAATGCTGGTATTTTATTTTATACATAGGAACAAAAACTTGTCTAAAAAAAATGAAACTGGTATAGTATACATTAGAACTTTTGCACAAATACGCGACAGGACAAATGGGGTGGAGAGATGTTAAAGATTTTTCTGGCAGAAGATGAGGTTGTAGTCCGTGAGACGATCAAACGAATGATCCCGTGGGAGGAACTTGGCTTTGAGCTGGTAGGAGAAGCGGCAGATGGTGAGATGGCATTGCCGTTGTTGATCAGACAGCAGCCGGACCTTTTGATCACGGATATCAAGATGCCATTTATGGATGGTCTAACGCTGGCACGTCTGGCCAAAAAGGAAATACCGGGGCTGAAGGTTGTGATCTTAAGTGGATATGATGATTTTAATTATGCAAAACAGGCGATTGGAATTGGTGTGGAGGATTATCTCCTGAAACCGATCACAAAGAATGCTTTGATTGAACGGCTTTCAGAAATCCGCAGCCGCTATGAACATGAAAAAACACAGAAAGAATATTACGAAAAATTCCAGAGAGAGATGCAGGCTTATGAGAAGAACAGCAGCCGCGATTTTTTTGAGGCATTGGTCGATGGTTCCATGGACATGATGGAGGTCTATAAAAGAGCAGAAAAGCTTGGTCTGGATATTGTTGCAGAGGCTTACAATGTTCTGATCTTTACGATGAACTGTGATGAGGATTTTTCCGGACAGAGAGATGAATATTCTTCGTGGGAAGCAGAGTCACTGGAACTTCTGGAAAACTTTTTTGCCGGTCATTCATCGGCCATGCTGTTTCGAAGTAATATTTTCTCCTATGGTGTACTTCTTAAGGGACAGAGAGAAACTATTGAAGAAAATACAAGAGCGTGTGTGGATGAGATCCGTAAGATTCTGAGCAGGCAGGATGGAAGAAGGGAATGGTTCCTTGCAGTTGGTCAGTCTGTGGAGCGTCTGAGTCAGATACAAAAGAGCTATCATACGGCATCAAGAGCCTTTTCGCAGAGATATCTGTATGATGAAAATATTCTTTACTATGATGAGATGGAAACTATGGAGCATCCTGGTGGACAGGCGGAGACTGAAGATAATGCCTATCTGCAGAAAGTGGATGTGAATGCCCTGAATCCGGCAATCCTTCAGAAATTTTTGAGCAATGGTCTTCAGGAAGAGGCAGAAAACTTTGTAAAAGACTATTTTTATGCAATCGGTCAGGAGCCGATGGAATCACTGGTATTTCGAAATTATGTTATTCTGAATGTTCGGTTTTCTGTTATTTCATTCATTAAAGGGCTGGGATGTGATACGAATGAAATGGAATCTGCAGATACAGAAGAAGTACTTGCAGAGAGTGGAAAGAATATGGAAAGTGCAATTGCTTATGCGAAAAAAATGATCTCACAGGCAATCGAGATCCGTGACCAGAACTCCGGAAACAAGAATCGCAGTATTCTGAAAACCGCAGTAGATTTTATAGACAGCCATTATATGGAAGAAGATATTTCTCTGAACACAGTTGCCAATGTGGCAAATGTCAGTGCCAATCATTTCAGTGCATTGTTCAGCCAGAATATGGGACAGACTTTTATTGAGTATCTGACCACACTGCGTATGAATAAAGCAAAAGAGCTTCTGCGTTGCACAGGTATGCGTTCCAGTGAGATCGCAGGAGAAATCGGATATAAAGATGCACATTATTTCAGCTATCTTTTTAAGAAAACACAGGGTATGACTCCGAGTGATTACCGTAAGGCACGGGAGGAAAAAGCATGAGAGGAGTACCTCAGAAAAGAAAAAAGCAGATGGGACTTGAGAAACGTATGAACAGACTTCTGTTCAGTACGATGATTCCGATGGCCTGCCTGCTGGTTATTTTGCTTCTGATCTTCTGGCAGTATGCCGGACAGTATAACAAGCTGTCAGAAAATCTGGCGGTCAGCAGTAAATTCAACCTGAGCTTCAAGGATGAGCTGGATCTGGAAATGTATTATCTGGCAATCGGTTCAAAGGAAGCCAGTGAACTGGATGATGTACTGGGACAGGTAGAAGATGCACAGAATATCATGGAGAAGCTGCGTCAGAATACATATCATGCCAGTGGGGTGAAGTGTCTGAACAGTCTGGATGCTTATCTGGATAATCTGAAGAAACGAATGGTCCAGCTGATGGAGATCAAAGAGTATGATAGGCGAATGGAATTTATGGACAGCAACATTCGTATTATTACAGGTCTGATCATGCAGGAGATGCAGAACTATATTTATAATGAGTCCATGTATCTGGTACAGGTGGAAACAAGTCTGACGCATAGAGTCAAAATCCTGATATCAGGAATGGCAGTGTTACTGCTTGCAACGCTTGGGATCCTGATGCGCAGATCGTTCCGTCTGACAGGAGGAATCATCCGTCCGGTGACGGAGATGCTGGATAAGGTAAAGAAAGTCGGTCGCGGAAATTTCGATGTTCTTCCGGTGTCTGCGGAGATTATAGAGATTGAGGAACTGGACCAGGGAATCAACAAGATGGCACACAGGATCAGTGGACTTCTGGAAAATGTCCGGCAGGAAAAGGAGATGCAGCATCTGACAGAACTGCAGCTGATCCAGGCACAGGTCAATCCGCATTTTTTATATAATACCCTGGATACGATCGTATGGCTGATCGAAGGTGGTATGACGGATGATGCAGTGGAGATGATTTCCAGTCTTTCTATTTTCTTCCGTACATCGCTTTCCAAAGGAAATGACATCATTCCTCTTTCAGAAGAGAAACGACACACTTTGAGCTATCTGGAGATTCAGCAGTTCCGCTATCGCGATATTCTGGAGTTTGAGTTATCCATACCAAAAGAATTTGATGGAATACAGGTACCGAAGCTTTCCATTCAGCCGCTGGCAGAGAATGCGCTTTATCATGGTATCAAAAACCGTCGTGGAAAAGGTAAGATCACGATAACCGGCAGGGAAGAAGCGGATGCGATCGTTCTTACAGTCAGTGATAATGGACAGGGAATGACACCGGAGCGTCTTCATGAGGTACAGGAGGCAATACGTACAGGAGAGAGAGCCGGATTCGGGCTTGCGGCAGTTGCGGAACGTATTGCTTTGTACTACGGACCGGGCTACGGAATGACGATTTCTTCTAAAGAAGGAGAAGGTACAACGGTGGAATTACGGCTTGGGAAAAATATTCAACCGAAATCGTAAAAAATCCAACTTGTTAAAAATGAGACAGAAAGATAGATAAAAGACTAAACTTTTTTCCGAAAATAATCCATGGAGTTTTCGTAACAAATTGCTATAATAAAACCATCTTAAAAAACACGAAACAAATGTAAAGGGAGGATTACAAAATGAAGAAAAAAATGGTGACCGCACTCTTAGCAGTATCTATGTTGGCAGGACTTTCCGCAGTGAATGTTATGGCAGCGGACGATGACACAATTACAGTTGGTTTCTCACAGGTAGGTGCAGAATCTGACTGGCGTACTGCAAACACAGAATCCATGAAATCCACTTTCTCAGAGGATAACGGATATGAACTGATCTTTGACGATGCTCAGCAGAAACAGGAAAATCAGCTGACAGCAATCCGTAACTTCATCCAGCAGGAAGTTGACTATATCGTACTCGCACCTGTAACTGAGACAGGTTGGGATACAGTACTTCAGGAAGCAAAAGATGCAGGAATCCCGGTTATCATCGTTGACCGTATGGTAGATGTATCTGACGACAGCCTCTACACTGCATGGGTAGGATCCAACTTCAAACTTGAAGGTCAGAAAGCTATGGCATGGCTGGATGCATATCTCGAAGCAAAAGGCCGTGGCGATGAAGAAATCAACCTTGTTGACATTCAGGGAACCATCGGAGCATCTGCTCAGATCGGACGTACAGAAGGATTTGATGAAGCTGTAGAAGCTCATGACAACTGGACAACACTTGCTCAGCAGTCCGGTGAATTTACACAGGCTAAAGGACAGGAAGTTATGGAATCTATCCTGAAACAGAGCGGTGATGATATCGACGTTGTATACTGCGAGAATGATAACGAAGCATTTGGTGCAATCGATGCGATCAAAGCAGCAGGATATGAAGTTGGCGGCGAAGAAGGCCAGATTCTTGTAATGTCCTTCGATACAACAAACGCAGGTCTTACACAGACACTTTCCGGCGAAATTACATGTGATACAGAGTGTAATCCACTTCACGGACCACGTGTAGAAGAGATCATCCAGAAACTGGAAGCCGGCGAAGATGTTGATAAACAGGCATTTGTTGATGAAGTTGCATTTGCATCTGATGATACAGTAACTAAAGTAACAATCGATGGAACAGATTATGACATTACACCGATCACTCAGGAAATCATCGACGGACGTGCATACTAATCTTTGAGACATAAAACTGCAAACTGAAAGAGATTTATAAGTAATGAGCCCGGGGCGTGGAACAGGATCCAGATGGTATGGATTTTATGGGCCACGCCCCTTTTGCGCTCAAAAAAGGGAAAATAAAGGAAAAAATGGAATAAAACAGGGAATGGAGGAAAGAAAATGGAACAAAACGTTGTTTTGGAAATGCGTGATATAAGTAAAAATTTCACCGGTGTCCGTGCCCTTTCCCATGTGGATTTTACACTTCGCAAAGGTGAGATCCATGCACTGATGGGAGAAAACGGAGCCGGAAAATCAACACTGATCAAAGTTCTGACCGGTGTACATGAATTCGAAAGCGGTTCCATTCATATGAATGGTGAAAATAAAGACATTATCAATCATTCTCCGCAGGAGGCACAGGCAAATGGAATCAGCACGGTTTACCAGGAAGTAAACCTCTGTCCGAACCTGACTGTTGCGGAAAACCTGTTTATTGGCCGTGAGCCGCGAAACAAGGTTGGAATGATCAACTGGAAAGAAATGAATGCACGTTCTGCAAAGCTTCTGGAAAGCCTGAACATTAATGTTCCGCCGACACAGATGCTGGATGAATGTTCTGTAGCGATCCAGCAGATGATCGCGATCGCACGTGCTGTGGATATGAAATGTAAGGTTCTGATCCTGGATGAGCCGACTTCCTCTCTGGATGATGAAGAAGTTGAGAAACTGTTTGTTCTGATGCGCAGACTTCGTGAGGAAGGTGTTGGAATCATCTTCGTAACACATTTCCTGGAGCAGGTATATGCAGTGTGTGACCGGATCACGGTTCTTCGAAATGGTGAGCTGGTTGGAGAATATGAGACCAAAGATCTTCCAAGAGTTATGCTGGTTGCCAAGATGATGGGGAAAGATTTTGATGATCTTGCAGACATCAAAGGCGATCGTAAAGATAAAAGAGTATTCTCCGAAACTCCGGTCATTGAGGCTGAGGGTATTGGACATAAGGGAACGATCCGGCCATTTGATCTTAAGATCAATAAAGGAGAGGTTATCGGTCTTACCGGTCTCCTGGGATCCGGACGTTCTGAACTGGTACGTTCCATTTACGGAGCTGACAAAGCTGACAGTGGTACATTGAAGGTAAATGGAAAAGAAGTAAAGATCAACAGTCCACTGGATGCCATGAAGCTTGGTATGGCATATCTTCCGGAAGATCGTAAGGCAGAAGGTATCATTGCTGATCTTTCCGTAAGAGAAAACATTATCATTGCAATGCAGGCAAAGAAAGGCATGTTCCATCCGATGAGCCGTAAAGAGATGGAAGAGGCGGCAGATAAATATATTGATATGCTGCAGATCAAGACTGCAAGCCGTGAAACTCCGATTAAGAGTCTTTCCGGTGGTAACCAGCAGAAGGTTATCCTTGGCCGCTGGCTTCTGACAAATCCGGAATATCTGATTTTGGATGAGCCGACCAGAGGTATCGATATCGGTACCAAGACGGAGATCCAGAAGATCGTTCTTGATCTTGCAGATCAGGGAATGGCAGTAACCTTTATTTCTTCAGAGGTTGAAGAGATGCTTCGTACCTGCTCCAGAATGGCAGTCCTTCGTGACGGAGAAAAGGTAGGAGAACTGGAAGAGAGCGAGCTTTCACAGAGCAATATTATGAAAGCGATTGCAGGAGGTGACGATAAGAATGAATAAAAGTAAATTAAAAAAGATCACGAGTGCACGACTCTTTCTTCCTATCGTGTGTCTGATCGCGGTCCTTCTGATCAATGTGATCAAGACTCCGGACTTCTTTAATATTACGATTCGAAATGGTGTCCTTTATGGATATGTTATTGATGTTATCAACCGTGCATCTGAACTGGTAATCCTTGCAGTTGGTATGACACTTGTTACAGCAGCATCCGGTGGACAGGATATCAGTGTTGGTGCAGTTATGGCGGTTGCAGCAGCTGTATGCTGTCAGATCTTATCTGGTGGTGCATCTTCCGTAACTGAATATCAGAGTTCTCTGATTCTTGCTGTAATTGCAGCACTTCTTGCAGCCGCACTCTGTGGTGCATTTAACGGATTTCTGGTTGCAAAGCTGAATATCCAGCCGATGGTAGCAACGTTGATCCTTTATACTGCAGGACGAGGTATCGCACAGCTTGTTACAAATGGACAGATCACTTACATCCGTGTTCCATCTTTCCAGATGGCAGGTGGATATATCGGTAAATCTCCGGTTCCGACGCCTGTTCTTTTCGCAATCGTAACCGTAGTTATCGTAGCTTTGATTTTGAAAAAGACAGCTCTTGGACTTTATATTGAGAGTGTTGGTATCAATGGTAAAGCAGCACGACTGGTAGGTCTGAACTCTACCATGATCAAGTTCCTGACTTACGTGATCTGCGGTGTTCTTGCAGGAATCGCCGGACTGGTAGCATCCAGCCGTATCTATTCCGCAGATGCGAACAACATTGGTCTGAACCTTGAGATGGATGCCATCCTGGCAGTTGCACTTGGCGGTAACTTCCTTGGCGGTGGTAAATTCAGCCTGATCGGTTCTGTAATCGGAGCTTATACAATCCAGGCACTGACAACAACTCTGTATGCAATGAATGTAAAAGCCGATCAGCTTCCTGTTTATAAGGCAATCGTTGTTATCATCATTGTAACCTTACAGAGTGATGTATTTAAGAAATTCGTTGCAAATCACAGAAGCAAAAAAGTTTCCGTTGCAGCAGAGGGAGGTCAGAAATAATGAAACAGAAAAAGAAAATGACAAGTACCGGATTTCTGCTGTTGATCACGATCGTTCTGTTCTTCGTTATGTATGCAGCAGGTATGGTGATCTTTGCAGATAAAGGTTTTGCCAAACCGCAGATGTTTCTGAATCTTTTTGTATCAAATGCAGGTCTTCTCGTTATTTCCTGTGGCCTGACGATCGTTATGATCACCGGTGGTATTGATATCTCCGTTGGTTCTGTAACAGCACTTGTCTGCATGGTAATGGCAGACCTTATGGAAAACAAAGGCGTGAGTGCATATGTGGCAGTTCTTGCAGCACTTCTGATCGGCCTTGCGTTTGGTATCGTACAGGGATTCCTGGTAACTTACATGGGAATCCAGCCATTTATCGTAACACTTGCCGGCATGTTCTTCGGACGTGGTATGACAGCAATCATCAGTACAGACATGATCTCCATCAAAAACGAAGTATTCCTGAAATGGGCAAACTACCGTTTCTACATGCCATTTGGTTCTACAAACAAAAAAGGTAAATTTATCCCGGCATACATTCCGCCGACAGTAGTGATTGCAATTATCGTAGTTCTCATTATTGCAGTGCTTCTGAAATATTTCAAATTCGGCCGTAAACTGTATGCGATCGGTGGAAACAGACAGAGTGCCCTGATGATGGGTCTTGATGTCAAAAAGACAATGTTCCGTGCCTATGTACTGGATGGCTTTCTTGCAGGACTTGGCGGATTCCTTTTCTGCCTCAACAGCTGCGCCGGTTTCGTAGAGCAGGCAAAAGGTCTTGAGATGGATGCAATTTCTTCTGCCGTTATCGGTGGAACACTTCTTTCCGGTGGTGTTGGTACCCCGATCGGTTCCTTGTTTGGTGTGCTGATCAAAGGAACGATTTCCAGTCTGATCACAGCACAGGGTACTTTATCAAGCTGGTGGGTACGAATCGTACTTTCCGCACTGCTTTGCTTCTTCATCGTGATCCAGTCTGTACTGGCTTCCGCAAAGAAGAAAAAATGATCAAAGAAAAATATATGGAGATTTTTAATATTATGCTTACAGGAAAAAAATATAAATTTTGGTTTTGCACAGGCTCACAGGATCTTTATGGAGATGAATGTTTAAGAAAAGTTGCAGAACACTCAAGAATTATTGTAGAGGAACTGAACAAATCAGGCGTTCTTCCTTTTGAACTGGTGTGGAAACCAACATTGATCACAAATGAGCTGATCCGTAAGACTTTTAATGAGGCTAATGCAGACGATGAATGTGCAGGTGTGATCACTTGGATGCATACATTTTCTCCTGCAAAATCCTGGATCCTTGGACTGAAGGAATACAGAAAACCATTGTGCCATCTGCATACACAGTTTAACCAGGAAATACCATATGACACAATTGATATGGATTTCATGAATGAAAACCAGTCTGCTCATGGTGGAAGAGAGTATGGTCATATCGTTACCCGCATGGGAATCGAGAGAAAAGTTATCGTCGGACACTGGGCTGATAAGAAGGTTCAGGAGAGACTGGCATCTTGGATGCGTACCGCAGTCGGCATCATGGAAAGCAGCCATATTCGTGTCTGCCGTGTTGCGGATAACATGAGAAATGTAGCTGTTACCGAGGGCGATAAAGTAGAGGCACAGATCAAATTCGGATGGGAAGTGGATGCTTATCCGGTCAATGAAGTATGCGATTATGTGAAGGATGTTTCAAAAGGAGATATTGATGTTTTAGTCGAAGAATATTATAATAAATATGACATTCTTTTTGAGGGCAGAGACCCGGAAGAATTCAAACGTCATGTAGCAGTACAGGCAGCAATTGAAATCGGATTTGAGAGATTTCTGGAGGAGAAAAACTACCAGGCAGTTGTTACTCATTTCGGTGATCTTGGTGGTTTACAGCAGCTTCCGGGACTGGCAATGCAGCGTCTGATGGAGAAGGGATATGGTTTCGGCGCTGAGGGTGACTGGAAGACAGCAGCAATGGTTCGTCTGATGAAGATCATGACTGCAGGGGTGAAGGATGCGAAGGGAACTTCTTTCATGGAGGATTATACATACAATCTTGTTCCGGGTAAGGAAGGCATTCTTCAGTCACATATGCTGGAAGTATGCCCGACGATCGCTGACGGTAAGATTGGCATTAAAGTATGCCCACTTTCCATGGGTGACAGAGAAGATCCGGCAAGACTTGTATTTACATCCAAGACTGGTCCGGCAATCGCTACTTCTCTGGTAGATCTGGGAGATAGATTCCGTCTGATCATCAATGATGTTGAGTGTAAGAAAGTAGAGAAACCGATGCCGAAACTTCCGGTAGGGAGCGCGTTCTGGACTCCGCAGCCGGATCTGGCAACAGGAGCAGAGGCATGGATCCTTGCAGGTGGCGCTCATCATACGGCATTTTCCTATGATCTGACTGCTGAACAGATGGGTGACTGGGCAGCAGCAATGGGAATCGAAGCTGTCTACATTGACAAAGATACAACCATCCGCAATTTTAAGAATGAATTGAGATGGAATGAGGTCGCGTTCAGAAAATAAAAGGCGGATGTGGCAAACACAGAAGTCGGGAGGATTTACAATGAGTGTAAACGAAGCAAAGACAGCTATTTTAAACAATAAAACAGCACTTGGAATAGAGTTCGGATCTACCAGAATCAAAGCAGTTCTGGTAGATGACAAATATGATCCGATCGCATCCGGAAGTTATGAGTGGGAAAACCGTTACGAAAACGGTGTGTGGACTTACTCTCTGGATGACATTCATAAGGGATTACAGGGAAGTTACAGCGACCTGGTGAAGGACGTACAGGAGAAATACGGTGTGGAGCTTACCAGTGTCGGTGCGCTTGGAATCAGTGCCATGATGCATGGTTATATGCCATTTGATAAAGATGGAAAACTTCTGGTTCCGTTCCGTACCTGGAGAAATAATATTACAGGTGAAGCATCTGAGAAACTGATGGAACTTTTCCAGTATAACATTCCACAGAGATGGAGCATCGCACATCTGTATCAGGCAATCCTGAACGGAGAAGAGCATGTAAAAGATATTGATTATATGTGTACTCTGGAAGCTTATGTACATCGCATGCTGACAGGAAAGCGTGTTCTTGGTATCGGTGATGCAGCAGGAATGTTCCCTGTTGATTCGGAGAAAAAAGATTACAACCAGGAAATGGTTGAGAAATTTGATAAACTGGTAGAGTCATATGGTTTCCCATGGAAACTCCGTGACATTATGCCAGAGGTCATGGTTGCAGGACAGGATGCCGGCACTCTGACAGAAGAAGGTGCAAAATTCCTTGATCCTACAGGAAAACTCAAAGCCGGAATTCCGATGTGTCCGCCGGAAGGTGATGCAGGAACCGGTATGGTTGCAACCAACAGTGTGAAACAGCGTACAGGTAATGTTTCTGCAGGTACTTCTGTATTTGCAATGATCGTTCTTGAAAAAGCACTTTCCAAACCATACAAAGAGATTGATATGGTAACTACACCGGCTGGTGATGCAGTTGCCATGGCACACTCCAATAACTGTACTTCTGACCTGAATGCATGGGTAAATGTATTCAAAGAATTTGCAGAGGCTATGGGAATGGAAGTGGATATGAACAAGCTGTTTGGAACACTTTACAACAAAGCTATGGAAGGTGACCCGGATTGCGGCGGACTTCTGTCCTACTGCTATTTCTCCGGAGAGCATATGACAGGATTTGAAGAAGGTCGTCCGTTATTTGTCCGTTCCCCTGAGAGCAAATTTACACTTGCAAACTTTATGAGAACTAATCTTTACACATGCCTTGGAGCTATGCGCGTAGGATTAAATATCCTGATCGATCAGGAGCATGTCAAGATTGACAGACTTCTGGGCCACGGCGGACTGTTCAAGACCAAGGGTGTCGGACAGCAGATCCTTGCGGATGCAGTGAATGCACCGGTATCTGTTATGTCAACTGCAGGTGAAGGTGGTGCATGGGGTATTGCGCTTCTTGCTGCTTATCTTGTTGATAAGAAAGACGGAGAGACTCTGGATGAATTCCTGGACAACCGTGTATTTGCCGGAAATGAAGGAAGTACTCTTGATCCGGAACCGGAAGGAGTCAAAGGATTTAATGAATTTATGGACAGATATCTGAAGGGTCTGCCGATCGAGAGAGCGGCCGTAGAGTCAAAGATCTGGTAAGAATGATAAGACCGCAGGGTACTGTGAATGGCACAGTGCCCTTGTGTTGTATAAAAAGAACTGCGTAAAGGAGAAAAAGTATGCTTGAAAAATTAAAAGAAGAGGTATATAGAGCAAATATGGACCTACCGAAGTACGGGCTGGTAACATTTACCTGGGGAAATGTCAGTGGCATTGACCGTGAAAAAGGTCTGTTTGTTATTAAACCAAGTGGTGTGGAATACGATAAGCTGAGACCGGAAGATATGGTAGTTGTAGATCTTCAGGGAAATAAAGTAGAGGGAGAATACAATCCGTCTTCTGATACTCCGACGCATGTGGTTCTTTATAATGAGTTCCCGAATATCGGAGGAATCGTACATACGCATTCTGAATGGGCAACGAGCTGGGCACAGGCAGGAAGAGCTATCCCGTGTTATGGAACAACGCATGCGGATTATATTTATGGAGAAGTTCCATGTGTCCGAAATCTGACAAAAGAAGAGATTGAAGAGGCATATGAGAAAAATACGGGTGTTCTGATCGCAGATTATTTCCGCAAGCTTGATTATGAGGCTGTTCCGGCAGTCCTTTGCAAAAACCACGGACCGTTTACCTGGGGTAAAGATGCGCATGAGGCAGTGCACAATGCAGTTGTACTTGAGGAAGTTGCAAAGATGGCATGCCGCTGTGAACTGATCAATCCACAGGTGAAACCGGCACCACAGGAACTGCAGGATAAGCATTATTACCGGAAACATGGTGCAAATGCTTATTATGGACAGATTAAAAGATGATAAAGGATTCCCGGTGAGGAATTGTGAAAGAGTACTCCGGTGGAGTTAACTTGTGAATTATCCTCTGAATATGGTTCAATTCAAAAATTCTAAAGTATCAGGAAGTACAGGACTTTGCTAAAGGCGATACATAAAATGCTGAACTCGCATCAAAGATGCTCAGACAGCAGCATTTTATGCATCAACGCAAAAACCTGCACATTCCGATACTTGGACGAATTTTTTCAGGCGAACTCATTTCAGAGGATAATTACAGGTTTTCTCCGTCGGAGTTTTTTCAATACCGCACCGGACTTTATCTGGGACAGCGGCGACGCCGGAGGATACGTGGGGATATGACAGCGCGCAGCGCGACCAGGAGCCCACCAATTAAAACAAAAGAATCTCTGGAAATATAAAAGCTCCCTGTCGGGAAACCTCTGCAGGAATTTATAGAAACACTTAGAGGATTCTCTTTCTGTGTTATGGATTGAAAAGTGCATTGTCTGAGCCGTAAGGCGAGTTATGCACTTTTTATCCATGGTTTTAACAGAAGGAGAATACTCCTAGTGTTTCTGAATTCCGAAGCTGTTTCCAGACGGGGAGTTTTATATAACAGAGAAATTCATTTTGTTTTAAAGCTCATTTAGTAATCTCTTCCGGTAAACACGGCCACGCTCCTCGGCCGCATCACGAAACTTCTGTCAATCCGGACTTCCTGTCCTTCCGGATAGCAGTAATGCCCGTTTCCATCTCCATACGTATTGACGCTCAAGTGCCATGCGCCTCTTCTGTGAAGATTTGGAAGCGTGATCGTGACGTCTTCCCAGAAAGTATTGACTGCGACATAGATCAGGTCATCTTTTCCTTTTTCTTTATCGTATCCCGCAAAGCTCACACAGAAGGTACGTGCATCTCGTGGAATATCTGTTTCTTCTGCATTCAGATTATGTGTGTGGATAGGATCCATGCCGCAGACGGATGTGGGCAGCTGTTTGTGGATGACCGGATGCTTTTTGCGGAATGCGATCATAAATTTAAAGAATTCAAACAGATCTTTGTTCTTTTCGAGCATACGCCAGTCCAGCCAGGAAGTAATGTTGTCCTGGCAGTAGCTGTTGTTGTTTCCGAATTTGGTATTCCCAAATTCATCACCGGCAAGAAACATTGGTGTACCGCGGCTGCACATAAGGACAGCACAGGCATTCCGGATCATACGGCGGCGAAGTGAGAGGACTTCCGGATCATCGGTCTCACCTTCGGCACCACAGTTCCAGCTGCGGTTGTCATTGGCCCCGTCTGTGTTATTCCAGCCGTTTGCTTCGTTATGTTTGTCATTGTACGCATATAGATCGTACAGTGTAAAGCCGTCATGACAGGTCAGAAAATTCACGCAGGAATTGTAACCGGCATAGTTGCTGTGGGTATTGTCGTAATAGCCACCATAGAGATCACCGGAGCCGGAGATACTCCAGGCTGCATCCCATGCATTCCAGGAATCCCCTTTCAGATAACTGCGGAGAGAGTCACGGTATCTGCCGTTCCATTCTGCCCAGCGGCCGCTTGCAGGGAAGCTTCCTACCTGATAAAGACCGCCGGCATCCCATGCTTCAGCAATCAGTTTTACGTTGCTTAAGATTGAATCATCGGCAAGAGTACGGAGCAGAGGCGGATTATTCATAGGAGAGCCATCTTCATTTCGGCCAAGGATACTTGCCAGATCGAAGCGGAATCCGTCTACGCGGTAATTGATCGTCCAGTAGCGCAGACATTCGAGAATCAGCTGCTGAACGACAGGGTGATTACAGTTCAGGGTGTTTCCGCAGCCGCTGAAGTTGTAGTAATTGCCATCAGGAGTCAGCATATAGTAAATATTGTTGTCAAATCCTTTGAAACTGAAGGTGTTTCCTTTTTCGTTTCCTTCAGCGGTGTGATTGAAAACAACATCCAGGATTACTTCAATCCCGTTGTCATGAAGTGCTTTGATCAGTGTTTTCAATTCCGTACCTTCCTGGTTATGTTCATTTGCAGCGGCATAGCTGCTGTTCGGAGCAAAAAATCCGACAGTGTTGTATCCCCAGCATTCGAGAAGTTGTTTGCCATCTACGGTACGGGAATTCATGGTCTCATCAAATTCGAAGATAGGCATCAGTTCCACTGCATTGATTCCCAGTTCTTTCAGATAAGGAATTTTTTCCATAAGTCCGGAAAAAGTTCCTCGATGCTGAACACCGGAAGAAGGATGATGAGTAAAATCACGTACATGCAGTTCGTAGATGATCAGGTCACAGAGTTCTTTTTTGGACTGTGGCATATCACCCCAGTCGAAACGGTCTTTGACGACACGTGCATGATACGTATGGTCCCAGCGGATGCCCCAGGTACGCTGACCGGCAACTGCTTTGGCATATGGGTCGAGCAGAATTTTATTTTTGTCAAAGAGCAGTCCTTTTTCCGGACAGTATGGTCCGTCTACACGGTAGGCATATTCAAATTCATCAATGTTCAGTCCATATACGATCATGGAATAAACATCACCGATCTTGTAAGCTTCCGGAAAAGGAAGTACAGCAAAAGGTTCTTCCTGTGCACGGTGGAACAGAAGCAGTTCACAGGAGGTTCCTCCGCATGTGTGAATGGTAAAATTAACACCATTCTGCAAAGGAGTAGCCCCGTTCAGATCGTAAATTCCCGGACGGACCGGAAAACCGGCGATTTCTGCCATAGGGGAAGATTCATAAGGATGGTCAGATACAAATTTCTGATGATAGGATTTCATTTTTTTCTCCATTTCTGAAGCTCCCGGCCTGATGTACAGACCGGGAGCTTGTTTTGTATAGATTCTTGTGTCGGAAAATTTTTATAAATCGTTTGTCAGATGCAGCTTATCAAGAATATAGAAGATAAGGCTTAAAGCCATGGCTACTACACAGGCAAGGACCATTCCGGTGAGTTTGACGTTGCCAAGATTCAGGGCGATTCCGGAAAGGCCTACGATAAAGACTACAGAAGTCAGGGCCAGGTTACGGGATTTGCTGTAATCCACCTGATTGTCTACGAGCATACGAAGACCGGAAGTTCCGATCATACCGTACAGCAGGAAGGAGATTCCACCGATAACCGGTCCCGGAATCGTGTTGATCAGGGCAGCAAGTTTGCCGAGGAAAGAGCAGCAGATAGAAAGAACTGCAGCACCACCAATGACCTGAACGCTGTAAACTTTTGTCATAGCCATAACACCGATGTTTTCACCATAAGTTGTAGTCGGCACAGAACCAAGACATCCGGATACGGTAGTTGAGAAGAAATCTGCAAAAAGGGAACGATGAAGTCCGGGATCTTTCAGCAGATCTTTGCCTACGATCTTACTTGTCACGATCTGATGGCCGATGTGCTCGGAAGTAACAAGAAGCAGTGCCGGAAGAATGGTCAGGATTGCCTCCAGATTAAATTTCGGTGCCTGAAAATTCGGAAGTGCAAAAAAAGCAGCTTCTTTTACAGCAGTAAAATCAAGAATTCCGCAGGCAGCTGCGGCTGCATATCCGGCAATGATCGCGATCAGGATTGGAATAACGGATAAAAATCCACGGAACAGGATCTGGCCAAATACAGCAACACCGAGTGTGACCAGAAATACGATCACATTTTTCATATCGATCTGTTCGTCCAGAAGTCCGGCAGTGCTTGCTGCGCTTCCGGCAAGCTCCAGTCCGATCAGTGCAACTACCGGTCCCATGGCTGCGGTTGGAAGGACAATGTCAATCCAGTTAGTTCCACACTGACGGATGATCAGAGCAACGATCATACCGCAGATGCCGAGGACAACAAATCCGCCCAGAGCATACTGGAAACCAAATTTGGAGGCAACCAGGAGTCCAGGTGACAGGAATGCAAAACTGGAACCAAGATAGGCCGGTGCTTTACCTTTGGTGATCAGAATGAACAGAAGTGTTCCGATACCGTTCATCAGAAGAACGATGGCAGGGTTGATACCGAACATAAAAGGAACCAGAACAGAGGCACCGAACATGGCAAACATATGCTGGATGCTTAAAGGTATTAACAGATTAACAGGTACTTTGTCTTCTACTTGGATAATTTTTCTTTCCACGTTACCCTCTCTTTCTTATCTGCATGCGGCAGATAACATTTAACTAAGTGACCGTTTACAAACGGTTACGATTCTGAACAATTATACCATAGAGGAGCTTTCATTACTATTTAAAAATAAATGTGCAGAATGTAAAAATAATATGCAGGAATAAAAAGTGGATGTGAGTGGGGAAGGTGGTTATAATTTGGACAAAAATAGGGTGCATATTGGTGAAATGTTGTTGCTTTTTTCAATATTTTATATTATAATCTTGTTTGTAAAAAGAATTTACCCTTCAAAAATTTTTTTTACATAACCCCTTATTTAATTATTTATACTCCCCTTGAAATACCCGGTAGCTCCCCTATCGGGTATTTCTCTGTTTAAATATGGAAAATCATGGAAGTTTTCTGGCTGTTTTATAAAGAATCCAGGCAGTTATGAATAGTATCCTGTTCTTCTGGTCATAATAATGGATGTAATGAAATTGCTGCAAACAGTAATCTTACATTACAAAACGAACCAGGAGGAATGGACAAATGGCAAAAAATTACGAAAATGAAAACAAAGCAAAAAACTACAGCACAGATAAAACTTCAGACAAAAATGCGATGGACAGCCGAAACAGTTCCAAAAACAGCTCTAAAAATGCTTCCAGAAACAGTTATGGAAACAAAACATCCAATGCATATGACAAAGAGCAGAATGATTATTCTGGCAGATACTAAGGAAGAATAAAACAGGATTTTCCCTTCTCTTGCAAAGAGGCTGGCTATGTGCCGGCCTCTTTTGCTGCCTGCAGATAAGGATGGTATTGCTTGGGAAGATTGAAGAGGCAGATCGTGCACCGAAAAGAAAAGGGAACATATGATAAATAAAAAAGGAAGGTTTGTCATGTTTCCTATTGAAACGATCTCAGCCAGGATGCTTGATTATTATGTGGGGCGAAACGATGCTTTGATCATAGATCTGCGAGAAGAAAAAGCATATGCCGAAAGTCATGTGCGGGGAGCTGTAAATATTCCATATGAAACACTGGAGAACAGAAAAGATCTTCCAATGAATAAGATACTTGTTTTTTACTGTGACAGAGGCGGTGCAAGCATGGCAGTCGCAAGAGAATTTGTCAGACGGGGATACAGGACACGTTCGGTGATCGGTGGGTTTACGGCGTACCGAGGCAGAAATCTTGTGAGTGGAGACAGGTAATGAAATCTTGTAATTTCCCTGTAACCATGATAAGGTAAGAAAGAGAAAATGTTATTATTCAGAGGAGAATTAAGTATGAAATACATGTTTGCATCTGATGTGCACGGCTCGGCATACTATTGCCGGCTGATGCTGGAGAAATATAAAGAAGAGCAGGCAGAACGCCTGGTGCTGCTGGGCGATCTGCTTTATCACGGACCGAGAAATGACCTTCCGAAGGAATATGCACCGAAAGAGGTCATCAAAATGCTGAATGGCATGAAAAATGATATTTACTCAGTAAGAGGTAACTGTGAAGCGGAAGTGGACCAGATGGTTCTGGAATTCCCGGTAATGGCAGATTACTGTATTCTGGCAATTAACGGACTTACTTTTTATGCGACGCATGGACATGTCTATAACGAAAGCAATCTTCCACCGTTCCACGAGGGAGACATTCTGATACATGGACATACACATGTGCTGAAAGCAGAACAAAAAGAAGGGTATATCCTTCTGAATCCAGGATCTGTATCTATTCCGAAAGAAGGAAATCCGCCTACATATGCTGTTCTGGAAGACAAAACATTTACGATTAAAGATTTTGATGGAAATATCATCAAGGAAATGAGGCTTGGATGAAATATATGGAATTGATCGCACCGTGTCACTTTGGCATGGAAGCGGTTCTGAAACGCGAGATTCTGGATCTTGGGTATGAGATCAGTAAGGTAGAAGATGGCAAAGTTACGTTTCTGGCAGATGCGGAAGGTATTGCACAGGCCAATATGTTCCTTCGTACGACAGAGAGGATTCTGCTGAAGACCGGAGAGTTTAAAGCAGTGACATTTGACGAACTTTTTGAAAAAACAAAGGCGATCCCGTGGGAAGAATATATTCCGAAGGATGGCAAGTTCTGGGTAGCAAAAGCCAATTCTGTAAAGAGTGCGCTGTTCAGTCCTTCTGATATTCAGTCCATCATGAAAAAAGCAATCGTAGAACGCCTGAAAAGTGTTTATGGAATTTCCTGGTTTCAGGAGGATGGTGCAAGCTTCCCGATTCGAGTAGCCTTTATGAAGGATGTGGCTACGATCGGGATTGATACATCCGGAGTTTCTCTTCATAAGAGAGGCTATCGTCAGATGACTGTCAAAGCTCCGATCACTGAGACGCTGGCCTCTGCACTGATCATGTTGACGCCATGGAATAAAGACCGCATTCTTGTGGATCCATTCTGCGGAAGTGGTACTTTCCCGATCGAGGCAGCTATGATTGCGGCAGATATGGCTCCTGGCATGAACCGTTCTTTTCTTGCGGAAGACTGGAAACATCTGGTTCCGCGCAAATACTGGTATGATGCACTGGAGGAAGCGCAGGACCGTGTGAATCTGGATATAGATACAGATATTCAGGGATATGATATTGATCCGGAGGCACTGAAATCTGCCCGTGCCAATGCGAAGATGGCAGGAGTGGATAAGCTGATTCATTTTCAGCAGAGAGCAGTCAAAGATCTCAGTCATCCGAAACCATATGGATTTATCATCACGAACCCGCCATATGGAGAACGTCTGGAAGAAAAAGAAGCACTTCCACAGTTATACAGAGAGATTGGAGAGAGTTATAATCGTCTGGACAAGTGGTCTATGTATCTGATCACATCTTATGACCGTGCGGAAAATGATATTGGACGAAAAGCGGACAAGAATCGCAAGATTTATAATGGTATGTTAAAAACATATTATTATCAGTTCCTGGGTCCGAAACCACCAAGGAGGAAAAAAGATTGAAAAAAGTAATTTTTGCAACCGGTAATCAGGGAAAAATGAAAGAAATCCGTGAAATACTCGGAGATCTGGATATTGAACTTCTTTCCTTAAAAGATGCCGGAATTCATGCAGATATTGTAGAAGATGGAAAAACGTTTGAAGAAAATGCACAGATCAAGGCAAGGACCATCTGCAATCTGACAGGTGAGATCGTTCTGGCAGATGATTCAGGACTGGAAATCGATTACCTGAATAAAGAGCCGGGAATTTATTCCGCACGTTATATGGGAGAAGACACTTCTTACCATATTAAAAATGCAAATCTGATCGAGAGACTGGAAGGTGTGCCGGATGAAAAGAGAACTGCAAGATTTGTTTGTGCGATTGCGGCGGCATTTCCGGATGGAACGATGAAGACTGTGAGAGCAGCGATGGAAGGCAGAATCGGATATAAAGAGAGCGGAGAAAATGGTTTTGGTTATGATCCGATCTTTTATCTTCCGGAATACGGCTGTACTTCTGCCGAACTTTCCATGGAAGAAAAAAATAAGATCAGCCACAGAGGGAAGGCTCTGCGTGCGATCAAGGATGAACTTCGATGAAGGTACTGATCGTCAGTGATACCCATGGGCACGATGAAAATCTGGAAAGAGCGGTGATGATGGAAACGCCGTTTGATATGCTGGTACATTGCGGAGATGTGGAGGGCCGTGAGATTTTTATCGAAGCTCTTGTGGACTGCCCCTGCTGTATTGTTGCCGGCAATAATGATTTTTTCTCAGACCTTCCGAGAGAAGAGGAGATAGAACTTGATGGAAATAAGGTTCTTGTCACGCATGGAAATTATTATGGTGTGTCCATGGATATTTCCGGTGTCGCAGAAGAAGCAAAGTCCAGAGACTGTGATGCTGTGTTCTTTGGACACACGCATAAGCCTGTAATTGAAGAAATAGACGGTGTTCTGGCCATTAACCCGGGAAGTCTGTCCTATCCACGCCAGCACGGCAGAAAGCCAAGCTATGTGATCCTTGAGACTGATAAAGACAGAAAGATGTCTGCCAAGATCAAATATCTGTAAAATGATTTAAACAAGTATGTATAGGGGACTCTAAATTGTTCGGGTTAAGATTCAGGGAAAACAAAATAATAGAATGTCAAAACAGCAGGAAATCTTCTCCATACGAGAGAGAAGTCTCCTGCTGTTATTCTATACATATCCTATTTGAAAAACGAAGAAGTCCTTTGCTTCTCAGCCAAGGGTGTGCAGAGGGAATGGTAAGTCCCTTTGCAATCCTTATGATTTAAATAAAATGCGGATGACAGGACTTGAACCTGCACGTCGTAGACACCAGAACCTAAATCTGGCGCGTCTGCCAATTCCGCCACATCCGCAAGATAAACAATAAACAGACAAAACGGAATTGTCATAAATTCCACCACATCCGCATATTGTTTGATATATTCGTGTGTAACATAAAAGATAAATAAAAACACTATCGAAATGATAGTGTTTTTATTTATCAATGAGACATCGGGGATTCGAACCCCGGACAACTTGATTAAAAGTCAAGTGCTCTACCAACTGAGCTAATATCCCATATAAAAGACTGGGCTAGCTGGATTCGAACCAGCGAATGCAGCAGTCAAAGTGCTGTGCCTTACCGCTTGGCGATAGCCCAAAGGCGAGGGTGGATACAGGGATTCGAACCCTGGGCCTCCAGAGCCACAATCTGGCGCGCTAACCAACTGCGCTATACCCACCACAGCGTGCCTGAAGGGATTCGAACCCCCGACCCACGGCTTAGAAGGCCGTTGCTCTATCCAGCTGAGCTACAGACACATTCCTCTGTTTGCAACAGAGAAGCGGGTGATGGGAATCGAACCCACGTATCCAGCTTGGAAGGCTGGTGTTCTACCATTGAACTACACCCGCATGTCGCTGAAACGGTATTGTTTACAGCATCGGGGTGACAGGATTCGAACCTGCGGCCTCCTGGTCCCAAACCAGGCGCTCTAGCCAAGCTGAGCCACACCCCGTTAACGGTATTTAATTGTTTGCGTTTGGCTTTGTCGCTCAACGCAAGACATATTATATTATAGTGATATGCAAATGTCAACAACTTTTTTCAATTTTTTTTAAAAAAAAGTTTTAAGACCTAAAAAACATTGATTTTACAGGGGTTTCAGGTGGAAAAAAGTTTTATATTTTATTGCGAAAAGAGTAAAAATTATAGAAAAGAGATAGATTTTCTTGGAAAAAACAGAGAAGGATGTTACAATAAAAAACGGAGAAAAAATGAAAAATAACAGTGTGTTTAAATGATCTTAATAAGATAATGACAGATGAACTGTCGGAATAAAGGAGAACTGTGATGAACGTACAGGAGTTTCAGAATAAACTAAAAGAAGTGCAGGAAATTGCCAGACAACATGGGAATGCGTTAAATGCAGCCGAAATCCGTCAGGTATTTGAAGAGTGTGACCTGGACAAAAGCCAGTTGCTGGGTGTATTAAAATATCTTACTTCTCAGGGAATTCTCATTGAAGGTCTGGAAACGGCAGGAGAAGAAGCAAAGGAGCCTGAACATAAAAAAATTCCTCTTACAGCAGAAGAAGAAGCTTATCTTAAAAATTATCTGGAGGAACTGCCGGTTGTTGATGAGGTGGATGCTGACAGTGTATTTGAAGCTCTGGCAGCCGGTGATCAGAGGGCACTTCAGACACTTACTTCTTATTATATGAAAACGGCGGCAGATATGGCTGTTGAGATGAATATAGAAGAAATGCAGCTGGCCGATCTGATTCAGGAGGCGAATCTGTGCCTGATCCAGGCGCTTGGAACTGCCGGTAATGAATGCAGAGATGAGAAGTGGCTTCTGAGTGAAATGCGCAAAGGAATCCAGCTTGTTCTGGAAGAACAGACACAGAGAAAATTCGAGGATGACAGTCTGGTAGCGCGTGTGGAGAAACTGGAAAGTGCTGTTCGAGAATTAAATGACGGAGAGGATGAGAAGAATGCATTTACGATTGATGAACTGGCAATCATCCTTGATATGAAGGTGGATGAGATCCGCGATATTCTTCGTCTGACCGGCGATGATAATTAAGACATACAGTGGCGCCTAAACAAAGTTAGATAAGAAAAACAATTGTTGAATTCAGGGTAATCCTGTGGTATTATGTACCTAAATGGGAGGTATTTTTTATGCAAATCAGAGAATCGGCAGAGGATTACCTGGAGGCAATCCTTGTTTTATCCAAAAAAGGCGGCGGAGTTCGTTCTGTTGATATTGCGACTATGCTCGGGGTATCCAAGCCAAGTGTCAGCCATGCAATGAAGCTTCTCAGAGAAGACGGTTATATTGCGATGGACCGTTATGGAACGGTGACACTGATGGACAAAGGTGCTGAGATTGCAAACAGAATCTATGAGCGCCATACCGTCCTGACAAAGATGCTGGAAGGCCTTGGAGTATGTGATGAGATTGCCCGGGCAGATGCCTGCAAGATGGAACATGATGTCAGTGATGAGAGTTTTGAGAAGATAAAAGAACATCTGAAAGCAAAAGGCGAGATTTAATTACTGTTCACAGGTAATATCTCGAGACATACGAGATTTAAACAGATTGCAGAGTGAATCAGAGCTTTTGTATTCGTTTAAATAAAATATGAGATAAAAAGGTCGTCACGATCAGAGTTGAATCAGATCAATTCTGACAGTGATGACCTTTTTTGGTATAATTATGCAACGCGGCAAAACCAATTTTATCAGAAAGCAGTTCCTTTTTGTGGCAACTGAGCCAGGATGATCGCACCAAACATCAGCACGCAACCGAAAATTTCGCGACTACTGAGATTTTGGCCGAGAATCAACCAGCCAGCGATAACAGAGATACAGGATTCCAAGCTGAGAATCAGGGAGGCTACAGTTGGGTTCATATTTTTCTGACCGACGATCTGCAGGGTGTAGGCAACGCCACAGGACATAACTCCGGCATAGAGAACCGGAATTTTTGCGGCGAAAATTCCGGCAAGATCCGGACTTTCAAAGATCAGCGCCGGGATTCCGGAGAGGATTCCACAGACCAGAAACTGGATACAGGACATTTTTACACCATCTACCAGTGGTGAGAAATGGTCGATTGTAAGGATATGTAAGGAAAACAGGAAAGCACAGATCAGTACCAGAAGTTCGCCCTTGCCGATGGCAAATCCCTCTCCTGGAGTCAGACAAAGAAGATAAAGTCCACACAGGGAAAGAATGACAGCAATCCAGATAAACGGGCTGCATTTCTTTTTCAGAAAGATACCGATGATCGGAACAATGACAATGTAACAGGCGGTGATAAAGCCGGCTTTACCAACGCTGGTGTATTTGATGCCAAACTGCTGGAAGTTGCTTGCAAAGCAGAGCAGGATACCACAGCAGATACCGCCGGTGATTAATGTTTTGCGGTCGGAAGATGCTTGAATACGTTTTTTTTCTTCTGGTGCTTTTGTTTTGCCAAGTCCCCAGATGACCGGCAGGAGTGTCAGTGCACCAATAAGATTGCGGACGGCATTGAAAGTAAAGCCGCCGATGTAGTCCATGCTGACACTCTGGGCAACAAAGGCAACACCCCAGATAGTTGCAGTCAGAAGCAGTAAAAGAGAATTCCTGACCGGAATAGATTCTTTTTTCATAATGTTTCTCCTCGTGTGATAAGATAGCGGGTTTCAAATGTATATGCCCATTCATGCGAGCATGAAGCTCATATCCGCTTTAAACCCTTGTATCTTTGTATTATACTGCATAGGTATGCATTGATAAAGAGTGAAAATAAAAAAATAAGGACTCCGCATATGCAGAGTCCCTATGAATAATTTTCAAGTCGAACATCCGTGAGACCTGGCGCGTGATTCAGGTCAGCATAAGCTGACATCTTCTTTACAGAATCACTGCGCATCCTTGTTAAGATCAGATGAAAATATATTTCAGTACAAATAATATGGCAAGAACGTACATCAGCACACTGATCTTCTTTTCTTTTGCCTTTCCGGTAATCAGATTGATGACTACGTAAGAGATAACGCCCATGGAAATACCTTCTGAAATACTGTACATAAATGGCATTGCAATGATAGCGATAAAGCATGGAATCGCTTCTGTCATATCACTGAAGTCAATTTTTGTAACAGATGTCAGCATCAGGTAGCCTACAACGATCAGAGCCGGTGCAGTGGCAAAGGAAGGAATTGCCAGGAAGATTGGTGAGAGCAGGAGGGAAAGTGCAAACAGAATACCTGCTACTATGGAAGTAAGACCAGTACGACCGCCTTCTGCAACACCAGAAGCACTTTCTACAAAGGTTGTAACGGTAGAAGTACCGCAAACAGCACCTACAGTTGTTCCGACCGCGTCAGAGAGAAGTGCACCTTTGATTTTTGGAAGTTTGCCGTCTTTGTCGAGCATATCTGCCTTGGAAGCAACACCGATCAGTGTTCCAAGCGTATCAAACATGTCTACAAAAAGGAATGCAAACATAATAACAACAAAATCCAGCGAGAATACGATAGAGAAATCCATTTTCATAAAGGTTGGAGCCATACTTGGTACAGAAATTCCGTTTGAAAAATCTGGAAGCAGGCTGTAATAACCAATGTCTGCATTTGGTACATACAGATGTGTCAGCTGGCAGATGATTCCGAGAACCCAGGTGATCAGGATGCCCCAGAGAATACTTCCCTTGACATCTTTTGCCAGAAGAACAGCGGTCACCAGAATACCAATCAGAGCCAGCAATACGGTGATTCCCTGAGAGGAGAAGGTCCCTTCTGCTACAGAAGATTTGAAGGAAAAGATGCTTACCAGTGTGGAATCATTTCCAACAACGATCTTGGCATTTTGCAGTCCGATGAATGCGATAAAGAGACCGATACCTACGGATACTGCGTGTTTCAGGTTCATCGGAATGGAGTTGAAGATCGCTTCACGTACATTGGTAAGAGAAAGCAGGATAAAAATGATACCTTCTGCAAAGACTGCTGCAAGTGCCTGCTGCCAGGTGTATCCCATACCGAGAACTACTGTGTAGGTAAAGTATGCGTTCAGTCCCATACCAGGAGCAAGAACGAACGGATAGTTGGACAGAAGCGCCATCAGACAGGTGGCAATGAATGCGGATAGTGCGGTGGCGGTGAAGACAGAGCCGCGGTCCATGCCGGAAGCAGACAGGATGTTTGGATTGACGGCCAGGATATAAGCCATTGTCATAAAGGTAGTGATTCCTGCCATAACCTCAGTTTTGACATCTGTGTGATTTTCTTTCAGGTGGAAAATTTTGTCGAGATTCATATAAGTACCCCCTTCGTGTTGTGCAGATGTATGCACTAAAAGATTTTGTTTCCGGAAATATATTTTCCGGTGATGCAACTGTCATCTGAGAGATAGATCAGTCGTTCCAGACGTTCTCTGGCCGTCAGAGGCTGAGGATGCCGGAGTTTGCTGTCATCCAGAATCAGTGCATCAAACTCATAGCCTTCCGCGAAAGTCCCGACTTTTCCGAAAAATGCACCGCCACCCATGGTAGCCATATAAAAGGCTTCTTCCAGTGAAAGAGGTTTTTGGGAATCATCCACAAGCCGCCAGCGAAGTTTGGATACCTGAATGGCATCTGCGATCGCTCGTAGCATGGAAAGAGAGTGGCCGCCGGCTATGTCGGTACCGAGTCCGATGTGAAGTCCCTCTTCAAGATAACGCCTGACCGGAGCGATACCGGAAGAGAGATTGGTATTGGACTGTGGGCAGTGAGCGATGAATACACCCCGGTCCTTCATCAGGGAGAGCTCTGCATCAGAACTGTATACGCAGTGCGCCATGATCGTCGGGCAGGTTTTGCCGCCAAAGAGACCAAACTGATCATAGGCTTCCCCATAGAAAGAAGTATTGGGGCATAATTCTTTTACCCAGGCTATTTCACTCTTGTTTTCGGAAAGGTGAGACTGTACCGGGAGACAGTAAGCTTGCTGGATTTCTGCCAGTCTGGACATAAGTTCGTCACTGCAGGAAGGGGTAAAACGAGGGGTGAGAATCGGTTTGACGTTCTCATATTTTCCTGCAATATCATTTAGCCAGCGGACAGTATCCGTTGCAGAAACAACAGCACTTTCCTCCTGGAGAGCCTTGGAGCCGTTCCGGTCCATATTTATTTTGCCGATGAAAGCTTTTAGTCCGGTTTTCTCCATAAGGTCCATCAGAAGTTCTGTTGCATCTACATGTAAGGTGCCGAAGATGGAAGCTCGTGTGGTCGCACTTTTTTTCAGATCATCGGCAAAGATGGAATAGGCTTTTTCTGCATAGTTCAGATCAGAATATCTGGCTTCTTCCGGAAACGTGACCGTGTTGAGCCATTCCAGCAGCTCCAGATCCATGTACATACCGTGAAATGCATATTGTGGGGCATGCAGATGGAGGTCATTCATTCCCGGGACAATCAGACAATTGTTGAAATCTTCACAGGGAATGCCGCGAAACTGCTCTGGAAGCTGTGGATAGACACCGACTGTCAGGCCATTCTGGCAGACGAGATAAGCGTCTTCAAGGCAGGTCAGATGCTGTGGATCTGTGCTGAAACATACAGCGCCTCTGAGTGCAAAGGTGGCTGGATTTCTGGTCATAAAAGCTACCTCCTTTTTGCTGAAATAATACGTCAACAGGCAAAAAAAATACCGAATATTTTTGCCCGACGAGTTACTGTGACCAGTAACACTTATAGGCAACTATTACGGTAGTTGGTAGAGACGTCCAACCAATTATGGACCTATATAAGCTTTGTGGTGTTGTTTATAAAATAATTATAAAATAGGAATAGTTTTCTGTCAAATACAAATTCATAACTTACATGGAGAATATTGCGTGAAAAATTTGTACAAAATTTTGCAGGATGCCATGAGCAGGCGGATAAAAATTCCGGCGGCCTGAAAATCAGACTGCCGGAATATAAGAATGCAATTATTTATTATTTTTGTTTTTCTCAACTTCCAGTAATTTCATAGCACGAACTTTGAGCGGAAGACCAAAGAGGGTGATGAATCCGTCTGCATCATGGTGATCATACATATCACCTGTTGTGAAGGATGCAAGAGATTCGTTATACAGGCTGTATGGAGAAGTTGTACCGGCTTTGATGATGTTTCCTTTGTAAAGTTTGAATTTAACTTCACCGGTCACATATTTCTGTGTGGATTCAACGAATGCCTGGATTGCTTCACGAAGTGGTGTGAACCATTTTCCTTCGTATACAACCTGAGCAAACTGGCTGCCGAGCTTCTTCTTGGCTTCCATTGTGTCACGGTCAAGGATCAGTTCTTCCAGCTGTTCGTGAGCTGCCATCAGAATTGTTCCGCCAGGAGTTTCGTATACACCACGGGATTTCATACCAACAACACGGTTTTCTACGATATCAATGATACCGATTCCGTTTTCGCCGCCAAGACGGTTCAGTTCAGTGATGATCTCGGAAACTTTCATTGCTTTTCCATTGAGAGTCTTCGGAACACCTTCTTCGAAAGTCATAGTTACTTCTGTTTCTTTATCTGGTGCTTTTTCAGGAGTTACACTTAAAACAAGCATGTCATCATAGTTTGGAGCCTGGGAAGGATCTTCCAGTTCCAGACCTTCATGGCTGATGTGCCATAAGTTACGGTCACGGCTATAACTGTGGCTTGCATCAAACGGAAGATTGATTCCATGAGCCTGACAGAATGCGATCTCATCTTCACGGGACTGCATGGTCCATACGTCTGTCATTCTCCAAGGAGCGATGATCTTGATATCCGGCGCAAGTGCTTTGATACCAAGTTCGAAACGAATCTGGTCATTACCTTTACCGGTTGCACCATGGCAGATAGCAACAGCGTTTTCTTTACGTGCAATTTCAACAAGTTTCTTGGCAATTGCCGGACGTGCCATAGAGGTACCAAGCAGATATTTATGCTCGTATACAGCACCTGCCTGTACACAAGGCATTACATAATTGTCACAGAAATCATCAACAATATCTTCAATATATAATTTGGAAGCTCCGGAAAGTTTGGCTCTTTCATCCAGTCCATCCAATTCGTTACCCTGTCCGCAGTTTACGCAGCAGCAGATAACTTCATAATCAAAGGTTTCTTTCAGCCACGGAATCAGTGCTGTGGTATCAAGACCGCCTGAATAAGCAAGTACAACTTTTTCTTTCATAATGTGATCCTCCTGAAAATGATTTTCTGCCACTTGGCAGATACATGAATATTTGATATTATAAAAGGTAAAGATTCATACGCTGATTTGATAAAGTGTTGAATCTTCATGCTATGTCGGGCTTCGACAAAAGATAATATACAACAATTTTTATAAATATGCAATACCAATATGCAAAAAAGTTAAAGATTTTTTTGCATAAAAATGCACATTTAAATAGGAAGAAACCAATAAAAATACATAAATTCAAGAAAAAAGAATGTAAAATCCATAAAAATTACGTATTGCATATTATGCATAAAAGATGTATAATTGTTACATCTTATGAGAGAACATTCCGATTTCAGGAGGAGAGAAAAATGATCAAAGCAGGAATTATCGGAGCGACTGGTTATGCAGGAAATGAACTTGCAAGACTGCTCCTTGGACATAAAGAAGTAGAAGTGGCATGGTATGGTTCAAGAAGCTATATTGATCAGAAATATGCAGATGTTTATCAGAACTTTTTCAAACTGGTAGATGCAAAATGTATGGATGACAATATGGCTGCACTTGCGGATGAGGTAGATGTGATTTTTACTGCAACACCACAGGGGCTTTGTGCATCTCTTGTAAATGAAGAGATCCTTTCCAAAGCCAAGGTGATTGATCTGAGTGCGGATTTCCGTATTAAAGATGTAAAGAAATATGAAAAATGGTATGGCATCGAGCACAAAGCTCCACAGTTTATTGATGAGGCTGTTTACGGATTGTGTGAGATCAATCGTGAGGATATTAAGAAAGCAAGACTGATCGCTAATCCGGGATGCTATCCGACATGTTCGACATTATCAATCTATCCACTTCTCAAAGAAGGACTGATCGATCCGAATACGATCATCATTGATGCAAAATCCGGTACATCAGGAGCAGGAAGGGGGGCAAAGGTTCCGAACCTTTACTGTGAAGTAAATGAGAACATCAAGGCGTATGGTGTAGCGACTCACCGTCATACACCGGAGATCGAGGATCAGCTGGGATATGCATGCGGTCAGGAGGTTCTGATCAATTTTACGCCACATCTGATTCCGATGAACAGAGGAATTCTGGTGACCGCATATGCTTCTCTGAAGAAAGAAGTTTCCTATGAAGAAGTAAGGGCCGCTTATGATAAATATTATGCAGATGAAACATTCATCCGTGTTCTGGACAAGGATGTATGCCCGCAGACAAAATGTGTAGAGGGCAGCAACTACGTAGATGTCAACTTCAAGATTGACCTGAGAACCAGACGTGTCATTATGATGGGTGCGATCGACAATCTTGTAAAAGGTGCAGCAGGACAGGCTGTACAGAATATGAACCTGATGTTCGGTTTCGATGAAGCGGAAGGTCTTCATCAGATTCCGATGCTTCCGTAAAGAAACAAGAACACAGGGATATTCCATATGACGAGGAGGAATATATTATGAAGATCATTACAGGTGGAGTTACAGCAGCAAAAGGTTTTCAGGCAGCATCCACAGCTGCGGGAATCAAATATCAGGGAAGAACTGATATGGCAATGGTATATAGTGAGAAACCGTGTGTGGCAGCAGGTACTTTTACGACAAATATTGTGAAGGCAGCACCGGTAAAATGGGATCAGGAGATTGTTTATCAGCATCCGAGTGCCCAGGTGATCATCTGTAACAGTGGTATTGCCAATGCATGTACCGGTGAAGAGGGATTCAGTTACTGCCGGGCCACTGCAAAAGCAGCAGCGGAAACTTTGAATGTGGATGAAAACAGTGTACTGGTAGCATCTACAGGTGTTATCGGTATGCAGCTTCCAATCCAGAAACTGGCGGATGGTGTCAAAGCAATGGCACCGAAGCTTCAGGGAACTCTGGAAGCTGGAAATGAAGCGGCAAAAGCAATCATGACTACAGATACAAAGGAAAAAGAAGTTGCAGTACAGATTGAAGTCGGTGGAAAGACAGTTACCATTGGCGGCATGTGCAAAGGTTCCGGAATGATCCATCCAAATATGTGTACCATGCTTGGGTTTGTCACTACAGATGCGTGCATTTCCAAACAGCTTCTGCAGGAAGCATTAAGCCAGGATGTTAAGGATACGTATAACATGGTATCCGTTGATGGTGATACTTCTACAAATGATACTGTTCTTTTACTTGCAAATGGAATGGCGGAGAATCCGGAGATCAATGAGAAGAATGAAGATTATCAGAAATTCTGCGAGGCTTTGAACTATATCAATACCACACTTGCAAAGAAAATTGCCGGTGACGGTGAGGGAGCAACTGCACTGTTTGAGGTCAGGATCATTGGAGCAGAGAGTAAGGAACAGGCAGTAACTTTAAGTAAATCCATCGTTACTTCTTCTCTTACAAAGGCTGCAATCTATGGACATGATGCAAACTGGGGAAGAATTCTCTGTGCAATGGGATATTCAGGCGCACAGTTTGATCCGGAAAAAGTAGACCTGTATTTTGAAAGTAAAGCAGGTAAGATTCAGATCATTGAAAATGGTGTGGCAGTTGATTACAGTGAAGAAGAAGCAACCAAGATCCTTTCTGAAGATGCAGTGACGGCAATCGCTGATGTAAAGATGGGGGACTGTACAGCAACTGCATGGGGCTGTGACCTTACTTATGATTATATTAAGATCAATGCGGATTACAGGTCATAACAGGTTTTAGAATATATAATGAGGAGAAATAAAAATGGTAAATCAGAAATATCTGGACAAGGCCGAGACTCTTATTGAGGCTCTTCCTTATATACAGCGTTTTAATCGTAAGATCGTAGTAGTAAAATATGGTGGAAGTGCCATGCTGGATGAAGAACTGAAGGCAAATGTCATTAAAGATGTTGTTCTTCTGAAACTGATCGGATTCAAACCGATCATCGTTCATGGCGGTGGTAAGGAAATTAGCCGCTGGGTGAACAAAGTCGGCATGGAACCGCGTTTTATCAATGGCCTTCGCGTAACAGACAAGGATACCATGGAAATTGCAGAAATGGTTCTTGCAAAGGTAAATAAAGAACTGGTTACTCTGGTGGAATCTCTTGGTGTGCAGGCAGTCGGTATCAGCGGAAAAGACGGTGGACTGCTTCAGTGCCACAAGAAACTTTCCAATGGAGAGGATATTGGATATGTTGGTGATATCGAAAAAGTAAATCCGAAGGTTCTGCAGGATCTTCTGGAAAGAGATTTCCTTCCGATCGTATTTCCGATTGGTTATGACACAAACTTTGATTCTTATAATATCAATGCAGATGATGCAGCATGTGCGATCGCAGAAGCAGTACATGCAGAAAAACTTGTATTCCTCTCTGATATTGAAGGGGTATACAAAGACAAAGATGATCCGAACACACTGATTTCTGAGCTGCATGTACATGAAGCAGAAAAACTGATCAGCGAAGGTTATGTAGGAGGCGGAATGATTCCGAAACTGCAGAATTGTATCGATGCGATCGAAGAAGGGGTAAACAGAGTACATATTCTGGATGGACGCATTCCACACAGCCTTCTTCTGGAAATCTTTACAAATAAAGGTATCGGTACTGCTATTTTGAGAGAGGACGGGGAGAAATACTACGATGAGCATGAATGAACAGATGAATCATGCAGAAGAAAGCATTCTGCATACATATAACCGTTTTCCGGTCATGTTTGACCATGGAGAGGGATGCTACCTCTATGACACAGAAGGCAAAAAATATCTTGATTTTGCTGCCGGAATTGCAGTAAATGCACTGGGATATCATTATCCGGGATATGATGACGCACTCAAGAGTCAGATCGACAAGCTGACACATATTTCAAATCTCTATTACAATGAACCAATGAGTGAAGCGGGAGAGAAACTGATCAAAGCCAGTGGACTCAGTAAAGCATTCTTTACAAACAGTGGTACAGAGGCAATTGAGGGCGCTCTCAAGGCTGCACGTAAATATTCTTATACCAAATATGGCAAAGAAGCAGGAAGATTTGAGATTATCGCGATGAATCATTCCTTCCATGGCAGAAGCATGGGAGCTCTTTCTGTAACAGGAACAGAACATTACAGAGAGCCATTTGAACCACTGATCGGCGGTGTGAAGTTTGCAGACTTCAATGATCTGGAGAGTGTGAAGGCACAGATTACAGATAAAACCTGTGCAGTCATTACAGAAGTCGTACAGGGTGAAGGAGGAATTTATCCGGCTCAGAAGGAATTCCTGGAGGGTCTTCGCGCACTTTGCGACGAAAAGGACATTATTCTGATCTTTGATGAGATTCAGTGCGGCATGGGACGAACTGGATATTATTTTGCATGGCAGTCTTATGGTGTACAGCCAGACGTGATGACGTGCGCCAAAGCACTTGGGTGCGGTGTTCCGGTTGGAGCTTTCGTTCTTGGTGAAAAAGCAGCAGCAGCGTCTCTGGTGCCGGGAGATCATGGTACAACTTATGGTGGAAATCCTTTCGTATGTGCAGCAGTCAGCAAGGTATTTGATATCTTTGAACAGGATAACATTCTTGCACATGTGCAGGAACTTACACCATATCTTGAGGAAAAACTGGATGCACTTGTGGATAAATGCCCGATTGTTGCAGCGCGTCGTGGAAAAGGTTTTATGCAGGGACTGGTGATCGAAGGTACGACAGTTGGAAGTGTTGTAACAAAAGCACTTGCGAATGGACTTCTTGTGATCTCGGCAGGGAGTGATGTGCTTCGCCTCGTTCCTCCGCTTGTTATCACAAAAGAACATATCGATGAAATGATCGAGAAATTAGAAAAGAGCCTGGCTTAATGCCGGGCTCTTGCCTGTTCTGAAAAATTCTTAAATTCTGTACAGTTCTGTACCATTCACTTCATAATGATTATTTCATACTGTCGAGATCAATATGTTTCTTGATCGCTGCAAAACTTTCGCTACTGATCACATGTTCGATCTTGCATGCATCGCTTGCTGCAACAACCGGATTAACGCCAAGCTTCTCAAGCCACTCGGAAAGGAAAAGATGACGTTCGTAGATTTTCTCTGCGGTAGCAAGACCGGATTCTGTCAGATAAAGATATCCTTCCGGAGATACAGTGATCTGATCTGTCTCGCGGAGCTTCTTCATTGCGACGCTGACGCTGGATTTTTTGAAACCAAGCTCAGCGGCAACATCAACAGAACGCACGACAGGATGTGACTTGCTTAAGATAAGAATTGTTTCAAGATAGTTTTCGGCGGATTCGTTTGTATGCATCCATTACACCCCAATTTCTGTTCATGATCTAATGGAAAATGATTTCTCATTTCTCATTTAATTGCTTTAAAATTTAAGATTCTCACTCAAATTTATAGTATTTCTATAATATCATATTTTATAGCTAGGGACAACAAAAATGCATAAATACACTTATAAATAATTGTATAAAAGTTACTGTGAACAGTAACATATAAAACCGATAAAATTCAGAGATGCAGAAGTTCCTTGAGCCAAACATTGGTTATATACTACAAATATAAGTTTGAAATAACGGATTGAAGTTATACATAACAAATGATAGTTTTATTAAACGAAAAAAAGTACTTGACAGCTCACAAACGTTAGCATATACTAACCCATGTAAGAAAAAGTAAATGGTGTTTAACTGTGAACTTTTTTTGATAAAGAAAATAATTCTCAATAAAGACTATAAAAGAAAGTGAGCTGATACATATGATGCCTATCACAATGGCTGGAATCGGAGAAAAATGTAAGATTCAGAAAATAGGTGGAAACGAAGAAACAAGACGTTTTCTGGCGAATCTTGGATTTGTCAATGAGGCTGAAGTGAGTATCGTTTCTGCAATCGGCGGAAATGTGATCGTGAACATCAAAGATGCACGTGTAGCAGTTAATTCAGATATGGCAAAGCACATATTTATATAAATTTTATAACGGAAAGGAGACAGAACGATGACTTTAGGTGATGCAAAAGTTGGAAGTACCGTTGTTGTAACAAAGATTGAAGGAGACAGCGCGTACAAACGTCGTATCATGGACATGGGAATCACAAAAGGAAGCGAACTGTATATCAGAAAAGTTGCTCCGCTTGGAGATCCTGTAGAGATCACTGTTAGAGGTTATGAGTTATCTGTAAGAAAGAACGATGCTCAGTGCGTACAGGTAAAGTAAGTACGCTGTAGTGTTCTGTAAGAACTATTATGAAAAATGCAACTGTGGAGAAGAACGCAGTTACAATAAGAGGGATTAAGGAGGTAAGAAAAAATGGCAATTAAGATTGCACTTGCCGGCAACCCGAACTGTGGTAAAACAACAATGTTCAACGCATTAACGGGCGCTAACCAGTACGTAGGAAACTGGCCGGGAGTTACTGTAGAGAAAAAAGAAGGTAAATTAAAGGGAAAGAAAGGAAAGGGCGAAGACATTATCGTAACGGACCTTCCTGGTATTTATTCCCTTTCACCATACACACTGGAAGAAGTAGTCAGCCGTGACTATGTCCTCAAAGAGAATCCAGATGTGATCATTGACCTTGTCGATGCAACAAATATCGAGCGTAACCTGTATCTGACCACTCAGCTGATCGAGACAGGTGTTCCGGTTGTTATTGCACTGAACATGGCTGATCTTCTTGAAAAAAGAGGAATCAAGATTGACACCAAGCGTCTTTCCATGCTGCTTGACTGCCCGATCATTGAGACATCTGCGCTGAGAGGGGAAGGCCTTGACAAATTGATCGACGAGGCTGTCAAAGTTGCAAAGAGCAGCAAAGTTGATCTTCCAAAAGAAATCTTCTCCAAAGATATGGAAGCAGCTATCGACGAAGTAAAAGGTGTTCTTCCTACATCTGTTACAGATGATAAGAAGAGATGGTATGCGGTTAAGTTCCTTGAGAATGATGAAAAAGTAAAAGAGGCTATGAAGCTTTCTGCTTCCGGACAGTCTCTGGTTGATACAAAACGTCAGGAACTTGAAAAACAGCATGACGATGACATGGAAAGTATCGTAACAGACGAAAGATACAAATTCATCCAGAAGATCGTTAATACGACGGTTAAAAAAGCAAAAGATAAACTGACTGTATCCGATAAGATCGACCGTATCGTTACCAACCGTATTCTTGGTATCCCGATCTTTGTTGCAGTTATGTGGCTTGTATATTATGTGTCCGTAACAACAGTCGGAACATTCGTAACAGACTGGACAAATGATGTATTTGTAGTAGCTATTCAGGACTTCTTTACAAACATCCTTACCAGCATCGGTGCCGGTGACCTGGTAATGGGACTTGTAGTTGATGGTATCATCGGTGGTCTTGGTGCAGTACTTGGATTCGTTCCTCAGATGGCAATTCTGTTCCTGTTCCTGTCCATCCTTGAAGACTGTGGTTACATGGTACGTATTGCATTCGTTATGGACCGTGTATTCCGTCACTTCGGACTTTCCGGTAAGAGCTTCATTCCGCTTCTGATTTCTTCAGGATGCGGTATCCCTGGAATCATGGCTTCCAAGACCATCGAACAGGACAATGACAGACGTCTTACTATTATGACAGCAACATTTATTCCTTGTGGTGCCAAACTTCCGGTTATCGCTCTTATGGGTGGTGTAATCGCTGGTGAAACTGCAGGATATGCAGAGAGCTCCTTTATCGCTCCTCTGATGTACTTCATCGGAATCGTAGCTGTACTTGTAGCAGCAATCATTCTTAAGAAGACAAAACCGTTCTCCGGTAAACCGGCTCCGTTCGTAATGGAGCTTCCACAGTATCATATTCCGCAGGTTAAAACAGTTCTCCTTCATGTATGGGAAAGGCTGAAAGGCTTCATCATCAAAGCTGGTACAATCCTGTTCCTTGCCTGCGTAGTAATGTGGTTCCTTGGTGGATTTGGATTCACAGATGGTGGATTCGGTATGGTAGAAGACAGCGCAGACAGCCTTATGGCAGCAATCGGTGGTGTGATCGCTCCGATCTTTGCTCCACTTGGATTCGGTGAATGGCAGCCGGTAGCAGCTTCTATCTCCGGTTTTACAGCAAAAGAAGCTATCGTATCTACAATGGGTGTCCTGGCTAACGTAGCTGGTGATACAGAAGATGCAGTAAACGTTGCAGCAGGTGTTGCAAGCTGGTTCCCGACAGGAATCGCAGCTTTCTCCTTCCTGATGTTCAACCTTCTTGATTCTCCTTGCCTTGCAGCTATTGCAACTATGGCAAAAGAAATGAACGACAGAAAATGGTTCTGGTTCGCAATTCTTTTCCAGAACATCTTTGCTTACGTTGTTTGCCTCTGCTTCTATCAGATTGGTTCCTTTGTAACTGGTGGAGCATTCGGTTTCGGAACTGTAGTAGGATTCGTAGTACTTATTGTAATGCTGTTCCTGCTGTTCAGACCGGACCCGTACAAAGATCAGAAAGTTTATTCTAAACGTTCTGTACAGGCATAATAAAAAATGTAATAATAAGGGGGCTGGATACAGAGATGTGTCCGGCCTCTGTTTGATTCGAAACCGATGACTGGTAGTACTTGATGAAGAGAGGATGAGTGAAATGCTGGCAAATATTATTATAATGATTCTGATCCTTGGATATTGTGCATTTATCATTTATAAAAGTGTAAAGAATACCAAAGAAGGTAAACATACGGGGTGTGCCGGATGCAGTGGAAACTGTGGAAGCTGCGGTGGATGCAGCGGTGCTGCTTTTCATAAGAACACCGCGCAGTCTTCTAAGAATCGTTTGAAATAGGAGGCACTGATATGGGAAATTCAACAGGATCCACAATGTACATGTTTGGTGCGGTCATTGTTATTTATATTGTAGGAATGCTGATCTATCAGGGGGTTCAGTGGATCAGGAAAAAAAGGGAACAGAAAAAAGACGAAGAATTCAGAAGAGGTGACAAATAGTGGTAGATATAATTATAGTACTGATCGTAATTGTTTTGCTTGGGTTTGCACTGAAAGGTTCTATCAAACATTTTAAAGGAGAGAGTCCATGCTGTGGAGGCGGCAGTGGAGAGATCGTTCTCGATATTCCGGATAAAAAACTTGAGAATCCGATACTTGGAAAGAAGGTTCTCAAAATTTCCGGTATGCACTGCGAACATTGTGTAAAGGCTGTTACAGAGGCAATCAACAAGATTGACGGAGCAGCTGCAAAAGTAAATCTTTCTGAGAACGAAGCAGTCGTTTCTTATGATCGTGAACTTGATGACGAACAGCTTAGAAAAATCGTCAAGGATGCAGGGTACAGAGTCGTAAGCATCAAATAATTCATAATATAATGAAGGAAATATCATTTCCCGGATCCCGTGGCATATGAAGCTGCGGGATTTTTTCTGCGCATCTCGCAGCAAGAATGCAGAGGCATTATTGAAGTGATTTTTTGAAGTGGTTCCCTGTATAAAAAACAGATTTTCTGCATAAGCTGATAATAAAATTTGCAGACAGCTACAGGAAAATCATCTGAGCTGAGTGGAGGTTGCATTATGTGGGGATTTTTTACGGCATTGATCTCGGGAGCACTGATGAGTATTCAGGGTGTTTTTAATACAGAAGTGACGAAACAGACCAGTTTATGGGTATCAACGGGATGGGTGCAGCTCTCAGCATTTATGGTCTGCGTGCTGGCATGGATATTTACAGGAAGACAGAGTGTTTCGGCATTATGGCAGGTGGATAATAAATACACGCTTCTTGGCGGAGTGATCGGAGCATTTATTACAATTACTGTTATTCAGAGCATGGGGGCACTTGGGCCTGCAAAAGCAGCTATGCTGATCGTCATTTCCCAGTTGATCGTGGCATATGTAATTGAACTTTTGGGAATGTTTGGAACAATGCAGCAACCGTTTGAGTGGAGAAAGATTCTGGGAATGCTGATCGCGATTGCCGGCATTGTGATTTTTAAATGGGAATAATAAAGTTATCATGCACAGGAATAAATAAAGTTTCCTATTGTAAATCTACCGGGAATTCGTTAAAATAAGACATGGTTAAGTATGAGAATCGGGGAGGTCTGCCGTAATCCTACGGAGGGAAGTGAACCGAGATCATGAAAGTAAATTTTTACAGTCTGATATTGAGCATATTTTTTCTGGCAGGTTTGTCAGGAATGAGTGGATGTCAGAAAAACAAAACAGAAATAATGCTGGACGGACAGGATACTGTATCAGAATCAGAAACACAGGATGATACACAGGCTGGGAATGATGCAACAGAGGATCTGGCGGAAGCAAAAATATCAGCAGAAGCGGAGCTATCGGAGATGCCGGTGGAGACAGAGCCGGAAATGATTTTTGTGGATGTCTGCGGAGCAGTAATGAATCCGGGAGTTTATGAACTGGATGGGAGCAGCCGGGTTTTTCAGGCAATAGAGGCGGCTGGAGGATTTTTGCCGGAAGCAGCGGCTTCGGCCGTGAATCAGGCACAGCCGGTCAGTGACGGACAGCAGATTTATGTACCTACGCAGGAAGAAGCGGAAGAGGGAGCTTTACCTGCGGCAATACAGCCGGCGGATCCGGGATCTGAGACAACAGATGCAAATGGTGTAGTGAATATCAACACAGCAGATGCATCTGCTCTTAAGAGCCTGTCAGGAATCGGTGATGCCAAGGCACAGGCAATTCTTACGTACAGAGAGGAACATGGTTTCTTTTCCAGTATTGAGGAGATCATGCAGGTGCCGGGAATCAAAGAAAGTACGTTTTCGGCGATAAAGGATAAAATAGCTGTGAAATAAGGAGAAAAGAATGAGCAGGAAAGTTTTAGTAGTTGATGACGAGAAACTGATCGTAAAAGGAATCCGTTTTAATCTGGAACAGGACGGTATGGAAGTTGACTGTGCTTATGACGGAGAAGAAGCGGTTGAGAAGGCAAAGGAGAATAAATACGATATTATCCTTCTGGACCTGATGCTTCCGAAGATGGATGGACTGGAAGTCTGCCAGCAGATCAGAGAATTCTCCAATGTTCCGATCGTCATGCTTACTGCAAAAGGTGAGGACATGGACAAGATCCTTGGACTGGACTACGGGGCAGATGACTATATTACAAAACCATTTAATATTCTTGAAGTAAAGGCCAGAATCAAAGCAATCATGCGTCGTGCGCGTTCTGAACATGAAGAAAAGGAAAAGGCGAAGACAATTGAAGCAGGCGATCTGAAACTGGACTGCGAGAGCCGCCGTGTATTTATTGCAGGCAAGGAAATTAATCTTACAGCAAAGGAATTTGATGTGCTGGAGCTTCTCGTATTCAATCCGAACAAGGTATACAGTCGTGAAAATCTTCTGAATATTGTCTGGGGATATGAATATCCGGGAGATGTCAGAACCGTTGATGTACATATTCGGCGTCTTCGTGAAAAAATCGAGGCTAATCCCAGTGAGCCTAAATATGTACACACCAAATGGGGCGTAGGATATTACTTCCAGGCATAACCCATGGTAACGAAAAAAAAGACAAAGTTTTTTAAGAGTCTGCGTTTTCGGATACTGGTCATACTGCTCATACTGGGAATTGTGCCAAGTGCTATCGTGACACAACTCATGATCAGTAATTATGAAAAACAGGCAATTGAAGTAAAGGTAAGTGAGGTCAGTACACAGTGTGCGATTCTGTGTAATCAGATCATCAAAGAAAATTATCTCAATGACTCCAGCTCACAGTCTGTGAACAGCAAGCTGGAGTTGTTGTCTAATGTATATGGCGGAAGAATGGTGATTGTAGACAGAGATCTGAAAGTAGTTGCAGATACCTATCATGTAGATGAAGGACGGACGCTGATCTCACCAAAGGTCGTGAAGTGTTTTAAGAACGGAGAAGTCACAAATTACCGCAGATACGGGCAGATGCTGGAAATGGCTATTCCCGTAAAGAGCGCGGATGTCCCGCAGATTCAGGGAGCCATGCTTGTAAATATTTCAATCAGTGACATTATGGCAACGGTGGGAGAGCAGGAACAGATGGCGATGCTGCTCACAGGAATTATCGTTGCATTGTCTGTATTGCTTGCCTATGGCCTTTCTACGATTCTGGTCAAACCGCTGGCCAGTGTTACTAAATCCATCGAAGATCTTACTGACGGATATCAGAAAGATGAGATTTCAGTTCCGGATTATACAGAAACAGAGCTTATTACGGATGCATTCAATAAGATGCTTGCACGTATGAAAGTACTGGATGAATCAAGATCAGAGTTTGTTTCCAATGTGTCGCATGAACTGAAGACACCAATGACTTCCATGAAGGTTCTGGCAGATTCCCTTGTCGGACAGGAAGGAGTTCCGGAAGAACTTTATCAGGAATTTATGCGTGACATTACAGCGGAGATTGACAGGGAAAACCGTATTATTACCGATCTTCTGACTCTGGTAAAAATGGACAAGAAATCTGCAGATCTTCAGATCAGTCATATGGATATCAATCAGCTTCTGGAGGATATTCTCAAACGTCTGCGTCCGATCGCGGACAAACGCAATATTGACCTGATCCTTGACAGTTTCCGTCCTGTGGAAGCGGATGTGGATGAACTGAAATTTACATCTGCGATCAGTAACCTTGTTGAAAATGCGATAAAATACAATGTAGATGATGGCTGGGTACGTGTGTCACTTGACGCAGATCATAAGTTTTTCTATGTTACGGTAGCAGATTCCGGTATGGGTATCCCAGAGGATTCCATCGACCGTATTTTCGAGAGATTTTATCGTGTGGACAAATCACATTCCAGAGAGATCGGAGGAACCGGTCTTGGACTTGCGATAACAAGAAGTACGATTGCCATGCATCATGGTGTGATCAAAGTATTCAGCAGAGAAGGGGAAGGAACTACATTCTCAGTTCGTGTCCCGTTATCTTATATTCCGTAGGAGGTGCCGGATGAAGAAATATATAAGAGTACTTCTTCTGGCAGCACTGGTTTGCAGTTTACTTGCCGGATGCAGTATTGAGACAAAAAGCAGTAAGGATTCGCAGGATGAGAGTAAGTACCATCTGTATTATCTGAACGAGAGTGAGACGGTTCTCAGAGAAGAACCATATTCACCCGGAGAAGAGACGGCAGATTTTATGGTAAAAGATCTTATGCAGAAGCTTGGGAGCAAAGATGCACCGGATGGGGAAATCAGCCTTCTTCCAGAAGATGTTTCCATCAATTCTTATGAAGTGCAGAAAGATCTGCTTGTCATAGACTTCAGTAAAGAATACTCAAAAATGAGCAAGATCCGGGAGGTTATGACACGCGACGGAGTTGTGCAGACATTTTTGCAGATTCCGGATATTCATAAAGTCCAGTTTACAGTTGGAGGTCAGCCGCTGACCAACTCGCGAAATCAGGAAGTTGGAGAGATGACTTCAGATACATTTGCACAATATACCGGAAAAGACAAAGAAAGCTATCGTTATGATACTTTTACACTGTATTTTATGGATAAAAATGGAAAAAATCTGGTGAAAGAAACCAGAAATGTATATTATCGAAGATCTCTTCCAAAAGAACGTGTCGTGCTTGAACAGCTTGCGAAGGGACCGATGGAAGAAGGGCATTATGCAACAATACCAGACAGTTCTCTGGTTTTGAGTGTGATTACAGCGGACAGGATCTGCTATATTAACATGAACAGTACTTTTCGTGATGAAACACCTGAAGTAGGAGGAAATATCTCTATTTACTCGGTTGTGAATTCTATTATAGATTCCTGTGATGTTGACAGGGTTCAGATATCTATTGAAGGAAGTACGGAGGGGAACTTCCAGGATAGCCTGCCGTTATACAAATTTTATGAAAAAAACGAAGATTTAATTGCACAGGACGAGGAACCAAAGTAGTCCTGATGCAGTAATGCCGCAGGTGGAATAGCCTGCGGTGTTCTATATACAGAAAGGAAGGCTTATGAAAAGACGCCCGGTGTGTCTTGTATGCCTAATCCTGATGTTTTGTATATGGTTGATGGATCTGGCGGGATTTGCACGGATCAGTGGAAATCCTTTGCCGGAATCTGTACAATTATATATTGAAAAACATCCGGAAGCTGTCATCTGCGGGGAGGTGCAGCAATATCAGGCTACGGAATATTCTCTTTCTGCCTATCTTAAACATGTCTGTCTGATCGTCGGATCAGAACAAATTCCCATAAAAAATTTAAGAGTATTTTTAAAATCGAATAAAGAGTTCCCGATTGGAACCACTGTTAAGATTTCGGGAAAACTGGAAGAAATTCCTGAGCCACGAAATCCTGGAGAATTTGATTCCAGGCAATTCTACGCCTGTCAGAAAATCTACTATTTTATGAAAAACGGTGCGGTTCTGGCATGGAGCAGCAAATATTCCAGATATGGTCAGTTTATGCAGAATCTGAAAAGTAAGATAATGCAGACGCTGGATATTGCGGCAAAGGAAGATGCCGGTATTTTTGAAGCAATGCTGCTTGGTGAGAAAGATAACCTAGAAGATGAAGTTAAGATTCGTTACCAGATGGCGGGGATCATTCATATACTGGCGATTTCCGGACTTCACATCAGTGTACTGGGGATTGGATTTTTTGATCTGCTGAAAAGAGCCGGATTTGGAAATGTGTCTGCCGGGATGGTGGTGCTCAGTGTTCTTCTGCAATATGGAATCCTTACCGGGGAAAGTGTTTCTGCCATGCGGGCGGTAGGCATGTTTCTGTTGGCGGTTGGTGCAAGAATCGCAGGAAGAACCTATGATCTGCTGACGGCGCTGGCAGTGTCGGCGGTCCTTTTACTTCTGGATGCACCTGCAAATCTGTACAACAGTGGATTTTGGCTGTCGTTTGGGGCTGTTGCCGGACTTGGTGTAGTGGCACCGGTATTGGCAGGATGCATTAGAGTGGAGAATCGTCTGGCGGCATCCGTTATGAAAACACTGGTATCTTCGATAGCTGTGCAGATGACGACTTTTCCGATCATGCTGCGAATCTATGGAGAGATTTCGCTGGCCGGATTTTTTCTGAACCTGCTGGTGCTGCCGACAGTCAGTGTAGTACTGGTCAGTGGAATTGCAGCAGTTGTGGTTGGAATGGCATCGGTCGGTGTAGCAGTTTATGTAGTGCTGCCTGGAAGAGTGCTGCTTTTTCTGTATGAGAAACTTTGCGAACTGGCAGCAGGAATTCCGTTCTGTACATGGATCGCAGGAAGTCCGGAGCTGTGGCAATGTGCCGGATATTATGTATTACTGTTTTGGGGAGTTGGAATTTTGAGAATGAGTCGGGGAACTGTCACATGGAATGGCGCAACTGGAAAAAGGGCGGGAAATCATGCATTCATGCAGGAAAGAAAGAATCATGGGGAAGGAAAAGGATGGCTGAGAAAATATCAGTTACTGTCAGGTATATCAGGAATCATGCTGATACTTGGACTGGGAATCCTCATTTATCATCCGTCTGGAAATCTGCAGATCACCTGTCTTGATATCGGACAGGGAGACTGTATTTCTATTCAGCTTCCACAGGGGCAGAATTTCCTGATCGATGGCGGCAGCAGTAACAAGAAGAATATTGCACGCTATCAGATTCTGCCATTCCTTAAAAATCGGGGGATTGGGGTGATTGATGCTATTTTGATCTCACATACGGATAATGACCATATCAGTGGTGTGCTGGAACTGTTTGATTATATGAGGACACATCTTACTTCTGTCAGGGTGAAGAACCTGATCTTACCGGAATGGACACAACCGGACGATGCATATCAGCAATTGGTGGATAAAGCGCAGGCAGCAGGCGTGAATGTACAGAAGGGAAGAAAAGGGGAACAAATTGCGCTTGGAAAAGCTTCTCTTCGATTCCTTTCACCGGATAGAGGGACTGCAGGAACAGATGCGAATGAAGACGGTATGGTCGTGGAACTGATATATGGCGGTTTTGAAGGGCTGTTTACCGGTGATATCGGGACAGAGACGGAGAAAAAACTTCTGCCGGAGCTGGAAGATGTAGATTTTCTGAAAGTGGGACATCATGGCTCCAGATATTCCACCTGTCAGGAATTTCTGGATGTAGTGAAACCGGAACTTGCGGTGGTCTCCTGCTCTGCAACAAATACATATGGACATCCGTCTGGCGAGACAATAGAACGGTTGGAAGATTCCGGGGCAAAGATTTGGTACACAATGAAAGAAGGGGCTGTGACAGCAGAGACCGATGGTAAGGAGGTATGGGTGGATACGTTTGTGCATCCGTGAGCAGAGATACGGTATTGAGAAAAAAATCAAAATCGTCTATACTAAACAGATAATGAATAATTAATGCTGTCTGTGGATGGCATTCCGTCAGAAAACGGTATTTTTCAGGAGGTTTCGCAGGAAGTGAAAAATTTACAGGAAGACATTAAAACAGGAAAATTCAAAAATGCATATCTTCTGTTTGGTGAGGAGGCGTATCTGAAGATTCAGTACAAAGAAAAGCTGATTCATGCATTAAATCCGGATGATGATACGATGAATTTTACCAAATATGAAGGAAAAGGAATTGAGGTGCGTGAAATGATCGACCTCTGTGAGACAATGCCTTTCTTTGCAGATCATCGTGTGGTCCTTGTGGAAAACTCCGGATTTTTTAAGAATAAATGTGATGAACTTGCAGATTATATGAAGACACTGCCGGATTACCTGAGGCTGGTTTTTGTTGAAGAAGAGGTAGATAAACGAAGCCGTATGTATAAGGCGGTGAAAAACTGCGGCCGCATTGTAGAGTTTGCAAAGCAGGATGAAAAGACGCTGATGCGCTGGGCGGCAGGTATTCTGGCGAGAGAAGGTCGCAAGATCACGACCAGAGATATGGAACTTTTTCTGACAAAAACCGGTACGGATATGGGAAATATCCGTATGGAACTGGAGAAGCTGATCACATATACCATGGGACAGGATATTGTAACGAGAGAAGATATTGAGGAAATCTGTACAACACGGACAGAGAATAAGATCTTCGATATGGTTCGTGCAGTTACGGAGCGAAATCAGAGGAGAGCACTGGATCTGTATAATGATCTTCTGACGCTGCGTGAGCCGCCGATGAGGATACTGTTCCTGCTGTCGAAGCAGTTCCGGCAGATGTGCCTTGCAAAGAAAATGGCAGGGGAAGGGGCATCTCAGAACGAAATTGCAACCAGACTTGGCGTACCGTCTTTTGTGGCAAGAAATATACTGGCCTGTGCGAGAGCTTACAGTGTTGAGGAGCTTGAACAGGCAGAAGAGGATTTTGTTGATGCGGAGGAGGCAGTGAAGACCGGAAGACTGCAGGATGTGCTGAGTGTGGAACTGTTGATAGTGAAATATAGTACTGAGAGAAAAAGATAAAAGTGTAACAGATGTGAGTAAATATAGTACCCGGAAACGGCTTCATCGTCCGGTTGTACTAGAATATAACCTGGCTGTTAAGAACGTCAAAATCGTCAGCAAACTCGCTACGCTCAGACAGAGCTTCCGATTTTGCCAACACAGCCCGAACATATTCAAGTACAACGACGAACGATTGCAGATGTTTCCGGGTACTATATTTATCCATCTGTTTTCGCTTTTATTTAATTTTTCTCCCGGGAAGGGGCGAAGGCACGGATAGTGCAACGAATTTCTTTACACCAATATACATAGGTGTCTTGACACCTAACATGTCGGGTAGTATAATCACAAATCAGAAAACACGCAACATATAAAACTCAACAGAAAATCCGGTACAAGCCGGTACGAGGATAAACACATGAAAGAAAATTATGACGTCATTATCGTAGGAACAGGAGCCGCAGGTCTCTACTGTGCACTGAATCTGCCTTCCAGAATGAAAGTACTGATGCTGACCAAACAGCAGGCGGATCAGTCCGACTCCTTTCTGGCACAGGGCGGTATCTGCATGCTCAGAGGAGAAGAAGATTATAATGATTACTTTGAAGATACCATGCGCGCGGGCCATTACGAAAATGACGCAAAAGCAGTCGAGCTGATGATCCGTAGCTCTAACAGTATTATTCGAGATCTTTTACAGAGAAATGTTACATTTGAACGAACAGAGACGGGAGAATTGGATTTCACCAGAGAAGGAGCACATTCTCAGCCGAGAATCCTTTTCTATGAAGATATTACCGGTAAACAGATCACACAGACTCTTCTGAATCAGGCACTGACAAGAGACAATATTGAAATCTGCGAATATATGACCATGGTCGATATCATTTCCAAAGACAACGTCTGTGGCGGGGTAATCGTCATGGATGAGAAGAATGAAGTATATCCGGTCAGAGCACCATACGTTGTTCTGGCATGTGGTGGTCTCGGAGGTCTTTACAAAAACTCCACCAACTTCCCGCATATTGCAGGCGATGGACTTGGAATCGCCATGAAACATCAGGTGGTACTCGAACATCTGGATTATATACAGATTCATCCGACTACTCTTTATTCTCATAAACCAGGACGCCGTTTCCTGATTTCTGAATCTGTCAGAGGAGAAGGTGCACTTTTGTATGATAAAAACGGACAGCGTTTTACAAATGAATTGCAGCCGCGAGATCTGCTCAGCCAGGCAATCTTTGCACAGATGGAAAAAGACGGTACTGATTTTGTGTGGGAAGATATGCGTCCACTGGGAGAAGAAACCATCATGAAACATTTTCCAAATATTTTCCACAGATGTGTAGAAGAAGGTTTTGATCCGCGCAAAGAGCCGATTCCGGTCGTTCCGGCACAGCACTATTTCATGGGTGGAATCAAGGTTGACCTTGGAAGCCGTACTTCCATGAAGGGGCTGTATGCCTGCGGTGAGACAAGCTGTAATGGTGTGCACGGCAAAAACCGTCTTGCAAGCAACTCACTTCTTGAATCTCTGGTCTTTGCAAGACGCGCTGCAGATGATATCATATTTGGAAGAAAACCAGATCCGTGCAGACCGGGTAGCATAGATCTGAAACCATATGAGGACAGAGACGCAGTTCTGACTGTTTATCATGAAATGGTTTTAAATGAAATTGAAAGGATGAAGAAGAGTCATGAATGAAATTACAATGAAAATGCAGGCTGATCAGCTGATCCGTATGGCGTTGCAGGAAGATATTACAAGCGAGGATGTTTCTACAAATGCGGTTATGCCGACAGCAACAAAAGGAACTGTAGAGCTTATCGCAAAAGAAGATGGTGTAATTGCCGGACTTGACATTTATGCGAGAGTATTTACAATCCTGGATGAAAAAACAGAGATTGATTTTCACTGCAAAGATGGAGATGAAGTAAAAAAAGGTGAGTTGATGGCAACTGTAACAGGTGACATTCGAGTCCTTCTTTCCGGAGAACGTGTAGCACTGAATTATCTGCAGAGAATGAGTGGAATTGCTACATATACCAGACAGGTTGCGAAACTTCTGGAAGGCAGCAAAGTAACTTTACTGGATACCCGTAAGACAACCCCGAACTGCCGAGTATTTGAAAAATATGCAGTAAGAGTTGGAGGCGGATGTAATCACAGATATAATCTTTCAGATGGAGTTTTACTGAAAGATAACCACATCGGGGCAGCCGGAAGCGTAACCAAAGCGATACAGATGGCAAAAGCGTATGCACCGTTTGTCCGAAAGATTGAGATTGAAGTAGAAACACTGGAGCAGGTAAAAGAAGCTGTAGAAGCTGGTGCGGATATCATCATGCTGGATAATATGACACCGGAAGTGATGAAACAGGCAGTTGAGCTGATCGATGGCAGAGCACAGACCGAATGCTCTGGGAATATTACAAAAGAAAATATTCAGAAGATCCGTGAGATCGGTGTTGATTTTGTTTCCAGCGGAGCTTTGACACACTCTGCACCAATCCTTGACATTTCCATGAAAAACCTTCATGCGGTGTGAGAGGAGGAAACCTTATGAACACTGCAGAAAGACGCGGAGAAATTTTAAAGATCCTTCATAATGCAGATGCTCCGGTGGCAGCAAGAGAGCTTGCGGGAAAATTTGGTGTCAGCCGTCAGGTGATCGTGCAGGATCTGGCGGTGATAAGGGCTTCTACGCCGGGAATATTGTCAACAACAAAGGGGTATGTGATTCAGCAGGACAGTAGCTGCACACGGGAATTTAAAGTCCGTCACAGCCAGGATAAGGCAGCCGAGGAACTGAATCTGATCGTAGACTGTGGTGGGCATGTCAAAAATATCAGTATCAGTCACAGAGTTTATGGTCGTGTCAGCGCGGAGATGGATATTCGCTCCAGACAGGATGTGAGTGAGTTTGTGCAGGCATTGCAGAACAGTCGTTCCACTGTTTTAAGTAATGCAACTTCCGGATATCATTATCATCTGGTGGAAGCCGCAAGTGAAGAACGGTTGGATCTGATTGAAGAACAGTTGAAGAAAGCCGGTTTTCTGGCTCCGCTTCAGCCATGGGAACAGAGCACAGGAAAGGGAAATATTAAATTATGACAATACAGGAAATTCAGCAGGAGATCCTGCGAATGAAAAAAGAACAGGATGTATGTATTCTGGCACATGCTTACCAGGGACAGGAAATACTGGAAGTTGCAGACTATATGGGCGATTCTTATGGACTGAGCGTGCAGGCATCCAAGAGTAACTGTAAAGGTGTTATCATGTGTGGCGTTCGTTTTATGGCAGAGACCTGTAAGGTTTTAAGCCCGGAGAAGAAAGTGTGGCTTGCCAATCCGACAGCCGGATGTCCAATGGCAGAACAGCTGGATCTGGAGAGCCTGCGTAAGTTAAAAGCAGAGCATCCGGGATATGCGGTAGTTGCTTATATCAATACGACTTCTGAACTAAAGACAGAGTGTGATGTCTGCGTGACATCTTCTTCTGCAGTACAGATCTGCAGTAAACTGGATAATGACAAGATTCTGTTTATCCCGGATCCGAACCTGGGACGTTTTGTTGCAGAGAAACTTCCGGAAAAAGAGTTTGCCTTCTACAAGGGTGGATGTCCAAGACATATTATCGTCAGCACCAAAGATGTAGAAAAAGCAAAGAAAGCACATCCGGATGCATTGCTTCTGGTTCATCCGGAATGCCGTCAGGAAGTCGTAGAACTTGCTGATTATGTTGGTTCTACAACCGGAATCATGGAATATGCAAAGAAATCTCCGAATAAAGAATTCATCATCGGAACAGAGAACAGTATTGTGGAACATCTCCAGTTTGCATGTCCGGACAAACAGTTTTATCCGCTGTCGGTCATGCTGACCTGTATGAACATGAAGATCACAACACTGATGGATATTTACAATTGCCTGAAGGGAACCGGCGGAGAAGTGATCGAACTTCCGGAAAATGTTATGGAAGGCGCCGGACGCTGCATTCACCGTATGGTAGAACTCGGAGGGTGAATATAATAAATAAAGAAAAAGTTGAGCTGCTGAGAACTGGATTTTGGAATTAAATGCGTCGCAATGCAGATATTTGACCGTAATCGGAATTTGTATGCTGCGATCAGTATAAGCGGACTTGCAAGTCATTTTACAGAAGAGAAACTGTCATTGCAGATGCGATGGCAGTTTTTTGTGGTATGAAAAAGAAATAAAAAAGACAGTCACTGACGGTTGTGACTGTCTTTTTAATTATAAGCTTATAATTAAAAATGTATTTCCTGAATTAGCCAATGCTGTTGACAGCTTTAGACAGACGGGAAATTTTTCTTGCACAGTTATTTTTGTGATAAACACCTTTAGAGGTTGCTTTGCTGATTGTAGAGATAGCCTCTGTAAGAGCAGCCTGTGCAGCAGCTTTATCGTTTTTCTGAACTGCAGTTTCTACTTTTTTGATGGAAGTTTTAACAGCAGAACGGATAGATTTGTTTCTAGCAGCTTTAGTTCTGTTTACTAAAATTCTTTTCTTTGCAGATTTGATGTTAGCCAATTGGTACACCTCCATTTCAGATTTATAATAATGTGTCGTTGTTACAGAAACAGACACGGGCGCTTCTGTAAACATGCTTATATATGATAGTATATTTATTTTTACTTGTCAATAGTAAAATGCGGAAATGTTAAAAAAATATAAACATAATATTACTGTGAGAAAAATCTTCCATACATAATATAGGCTTAAAACAGAGACATTAATGATAAAGTGAAATATTGTAGACAGATAAGAAACAAAATTTTACAGATGATAATCGGATATCAATAATTCGGATGATCAGGAGGAAGAGAGATGGCAGTCAGCAAAAGAATCAGAACAGACCTTGCACTGGAAACAACAGAACGTTTTAAAGAAGAAAACACAGAGATCCGAGGAGTGGAAATTCAGGAGGAGTATGATGAAGAGAAGGATATCAGGACAACTGTTGTAAAAATAGTGACAGAAAACGGGGCAAAAGCGATGGGGAGACCGCAGGGAACTTACATTACAATAGAAGCTCCGGATTTGTCTGTACCGGATGAAGATTATCATCGTGAGATATCAGAGGAGATTTCCAAACATCTGAAACAACTCATTGATCTGAAAAAGGAAAAATCCATTCTTGTGGTGGGGCTCGGAAATGCAGGAATCACTGCTGATGCACTGGGACCGCATGTGGTAGAAAATTTAAGGATGACCCGTCATATCATAAGGGAATACGGCCTTCGAGGAATTGATCATGAAAAAATGCACCGTGTCAGTGGAATTGTGCCGGGAGTGATGGCACAGACCGGTATGGAAACTGCGGAGATCATACAGGGAGTAGTTGCGGAAACGAAACCAGATGTGGTGATCGCAATTGATGCGCTGGCGGCCAGAAGTGTCCGCAGGCTGAATCGCACGATCCAGATCACAGATACGGGGATTCATCCGGGTTCAGGAGTGGGAAATTACAGAAATGGACTGACTGAGGAAAATTTGCAGGTCAAAGTGATTGGAATCGGAGTTCCAACGGTTGTGGATGCGGCAACGATCGTTCATGATTCGATGGCACATCTTCTGGATGCACTGGAAGAAGCGGAGCAGAAAGAATTTTTGGAAGAAATGATTGCTCCGAATCTCTACAGCATGTTTGTGACACCAAAGGATGTGGATGAGACGGTAAAATATCTGAGCTTTACAATATCTGAAGGATTGAATACAGCGTTCGGTGAAATCTGATATAAAAATATGGAAGTTGTTTTTTCATATTTAAATGGATATTTTGTGGGGAATAATCCGGAAAAATTTATCATAGGATACTTTGAAAGGGGTGATCCTGTGACAAAATTCCGGAAAATACTGTATTTGGTAGTGGAAGGCTGTGTGCTTGTGACGCTATCCGTGACAGCGGGCATTCTTGTGATGCACGAAAATGTATTTCGCCAGCTTCCATTGTACTGTTTTCTGGAAGAGAAGGCACAGGAGCGTTCAGCTGGACAGGACCGTGAGACTTATGAAAAGCTGATGGAGAGCAATGCACGTTATCTTGGCAGGATGGTTGTGGATGAAAATAAAGAAGTTGGCAGTAAAGAAACTGATAGAGAGACTAAGGACAAGCAGTCAGAGCGTGAAGAGGATGTTGAGAAGGATGAACGACCGGAAAAGCCAACGATAACTTCAACTGAGAAACCAGAGATTACAGCGACTCCAATAACTCAAAATACAGAAGAGCAGAAAGCAAAAAATGCAGATAAACAGACAGAGCCAGAAGAAAATTTAGCCGAAGAATCTCCCGGGGAAGAGGAAGTTACTACGGCAGCCGCTCAGGTACAGCCGATGCCGGAAATTGACCTTGCACCGGAAAGACTGGCAGATTACGATTATCTGATGAATCATTTTTTTATTCTTGATCCTAATACAGAAACCAGTGCGCAACAGTTGAATGCGGCTGCTCTTCTTGGGGAGGATCTGACGCTCCGTAAGGAAAAAGCGGAGCCACAGATTTTGATCTATCATAGTCATTCGCAGGAGACTTTTGCAGATTCCAGAGAAGGAAAGACAGAAGATACGATCGTGGGGGTGGGGAATTATCTGGCTCAGCTTCTGACAGAAAATTATGGCTATCAAGTTATGCATGTAACGGAAGCATTTGATCTGGCTGGAGGGGAACTTGACCGGAGTAAAGCATATGACTATGCAAGAGCGTGGCTGGAACCTGTTCTGGAAGAGAATCCATCTATACAGATTCTGATAGACCTGCACCGGGATGGCGTACCGGAAGATCGCCATCTGGTCACCGAAATTAACGGAAAACCGACAGCGCAGATCATGTTTTATAATGGCTTGAGTCATACAATAAACAGCGGTGATCTTTCATACCTTCCAAATCCGTACATACAGGATAATCTGGCATTTTCTTTCCAGCTTGAGTATCAGGCGGCTCTGTACTATCCTGAATTGTACCGTGGCATTTATCTGGCAGGATTACGTTATAATCTGCATCTGCGTCCACGAGCCCTGCTTTTGGAGGCAGGGGCTCAGACAAATACTGTCCAGGAGGTAAAAAATGCAATGGATCCTTTTGCGGATATCCTGAACCGGGTGCTGCAGGGGGAAAATTAAAAAAATAACGCTTGTAATTCAGAACAAATGTTCGTATAATAAAAACACAGATCAGTAATACAGACGTGAACAGCGTCATAACGGTGTGTCAGCAGAAATATCCCTTTACAAGAACTGGACTAAAGGTAAAAAGCTATGCTATAATGCCTCGTAGTATGATTTTCTATACTTTATATATAAGGAATAGTTTTTTGGAAAATAAAGAGAAGTACATAAGGAGGAATTTCGCAGAATGATAGACCAGAGCAAAATTCGTAATTTCTGCATTATTGCACATATAGACCATGGCAAGTCCACTTTGGCTGACCGTATTATTGAGAAGACGGGTACACTGACAGAACGTGAGATGCAGTCTCAGGTGCTGGATAATATGGAGCTTGAGAGAGAGAGAGGTATCACGATCAAGTCTCAGGCTGTACGAATCGTTTATAAGGCTAATGATGGAGAAGAATATATTTTTAACCTGATCGATACACCAGGGCATGTCGATTTTAACTATGAGGTTTCCAGAAGTCTTGCTGCCTGCGATGGGGCAATTTTGGTCGTAGATGCAGCACAGGGTATCGAGGCACAGACGCTGGCGAATGTTTATCTTGCACTGGATCATGATCTGGATGTTCTTCCGGTCATTAACAAGATCGATCTCCCAAGTGCAGATCCGGATCGCGTTGTCAACGAGATTGAGGATGTGATCGGACTTGAGGCACACGATGCACCGAGAATTTCTGCCAAGACAGGACTGAATGTTGAAGAAGTTCTGGAACAGATCGTTACGAAGATCCCAGCACCGCATGGCGATGTAAATGCTCCGCTGAAGGCATTGATCTTTGACTCTGTTTATGATGCTTATAAAGGCGTCATTGTTTTTTGTCGTGTTATGGACGGCCGTGTTAAGAAGGGTACACAGATCCGTATGATGGCAACAGGATTTACGACAGAAGTTGTGGAGGTCGGGTATTTTGGAGCCGGACAGTTTATTCCGTGTGATGAGCTGACAGCCGGTATGGTTGGATATATTACCGCAAGTATTAAGAATCTTGGGGATACCAGAGTTGGTGACACAGTTACCGATAATGAAAGACCATGTGCAGAAGCACTTCCGGGTTACAAGAAAGTACAGCCAATGGTTTACTGTGGACTGTATCCGGCTGATGGTGCCAGATATGGTGATCTTCGAGATGCTCTTGAGAAACTGCAGCTGAACGATGCTTCTCTGTTCTTTGAACCGGAGACATCTATTGCACTTGGCTTTGGTTTCCGTTGTGGATTCCTCGGACTTCTGCATTTGGAAATCATCCAGGAACGCCTGGAAAGAGAATACAATCTTGATCTGGTAACGACAGCACCAGGTGTTGTTTACAAAGTATATAAGACGAATGGAGAAGTGATCGAACTGACAAATCCATCCAATCTCCCGGATCCATCTGAGATTGAATATATGGAAGAGCCAATGGTAAATGCTGAGATTATGGTAACGACTGAATTTATCGGTGCAATCATGGATCTCTGCCAGGAACGCCGTGGTCAGTATAACGGAATGGAATACATGGAGGAAACCAGAGCACTTCTGAAATATAAACTTCCACTGAATGAGATCATTTACGATTTCTTTGATGCATTGAAATCCCGTTCCAGAGGATATGCATCTCTGGATTATGAGCTCTGCGGTTATGAACGCAGTGAACTGGTTAAACTTGATATCCTTGTTAATAAGGAAGAAGTTGATGCACTTTCTTTCATCGTACATGCAGATACTGCTTATGAGCGTGGACGTAAGATGTGTGAGAAGCTGAAAGAAGAAATTCCGAGACAGCTCTTTGAAATCCCGATCCAGGCTGCAATCGGAAGCAAGATCATTGCCCGTGAGACTGTCCGCGCTATGCGAAAGGATGTTCTTGCCAAATGCTATGGTGGTGATATTTCCCGAAAGAAGAAACTTCTTGAGAAACAGAAGGAAGGTAAGAAACGTATGCGCCAGGTCGGAAACGTAGAGATTCCACAGAAGGCATTTATGAGTGTACTGAAACTGGACGATAAATAATTGACGGGAGAGACCGTGAATATGGAATGCATATTGTTGTGAACGGCGGACTTACAGAAGGGAGGCAGGGCCATGAAAAAAGGAACTGCAAAAGCTATGAGATATATTGTTGCGGGGAGTGCATTGACACTCTGTGTGATTATGACGGGATGTGGCTGCGGGCAGAAAAAGACAGATCCTGCTTCGGAACAGGTACTGAAGATCAGTATCACACCGGAACCATCACCAACACCGGCACCGGATACGGTAGATGCGGCAGCAGTTACTTCGAATGGAGATATCAGTATGGTGAATCTGTATCTGGCAGAAAATCCATCAGCGGTGACAAACAGTACAGATACGGGTGCGGGTGATGCGAATACTACAGATGCTTCGAATATGCAGAGCCAGGATCAGTCGGAAGATACATCGGGTTCTTCTGATGAGGGTGGAGACAATGAAGAATAAGAATCGTATCCCACTGGAATTATATATTCATATACCGTTCTGTGTGCAGAAATGTCAGTACTGCGATTTCCTCTCCGCTCCATCGGATCAGGAGACAAGAGACAGATATATAAAGGCTCTGCGTGCTGAGATTCAGGCGGTGCAGGGTGTTGAAGCGTATGAGATCGTTTCTGTTTTTATCGGAGGGGGGACTCCTTCCGTACTGAAAGCAGAAGCGATTGCTTCTATTATGGAGACAATTCAAAAGAAATTCTGTTTCTCGCCGGATGCAGAAATAACAATAGAATCAAATCCCGGCACAGTTGATCTTGCGAAACTTAATGCTTACCGAGAAACAGGAATCAACCGTCTGAGTCTGGGACTGCAGTCCACGGATTCGAAAGAGCTGAGGATGCTTGGAAGAATTCATACATATGAAGAATTTCTTCAGAGTTATCAGTGGGCAAGAGAAGCAGGGTTTCAAAATATTAATATAGATCTGATGTTTGCAATCCCCGGACAGACAGGAGAGGCATGGCGTGCTCACCTTCGTCAGGTCGCGGAGCTGAAACCGGAACATATTTCTGCCTATAGTCTGATCATCGAGGAGGGAACTCCGTTTGCGGAGTGTGAACTGGACCTTCCGGATGAAGATACGGAGTATCAGATGTATGAGGACACAGCGGGGATTCTTGCAGAGTATGGATATCAACAATACGAAATATCCAATTATGCAAAAGACGGATATGCATGTCGGCATAATATCGGTTACTGGAAACGTACAGAATATCTTGGCCTGGGGCTGGGAGCATCTTCTCTTTATGGGGAAAACCGTTTTTCCAATACGAGAGATATGCAGGAATATCTGGGATTTTCCGGAAACACAGAACGAATTCGTAAAGATGTTCTGAAACTTTCACTTAAAGACCAGATAGAAGAATTTATGTATCTGGGGCTTCGTATGACGGAAGGAATTTCAGAGATCGATTTTGAACAGAATTTCGGACAGAAGCTTGAGAATATTTATGGTTCTGTCCTGCAAAAATATAAAGAGACCGGATTCCTGGAGAAGACTGGTACGAACTGGAGATTTACAAGAAAAGGAATTCATGTGAGCAATCATATCCTGGCAGAGCTTCTGTTGGATGAAGAATAAGTGCGAACATGCAGCGGATAAGAGGAGAAAAGATGTCTGAACGAACAACTGGAAAAAAGTTTATTAAGATTCGAGGAGCAAATGTCAACAATCTCAAGAATCTGAGTGTGGATATTCCGAGAGATGAATTTGTGGTTCTGACGGGAGTCAGCGGATCAGGAAAGTCTTCTCTGGCATTTGATACGATCTATGCAGAGGGGCAGAGACGTTATATGGAATCTCTGTCATCTTATGCAAGGCAGTTTCTGGGTCAGATGGAGAAACCGGATGTAGAGTCGATCGAAGGACTGCCACCGGCAATTTCCATCGATCAGAAATCTACCAACCGCAATCCGCGTTCAACGGTTGGAACAGTTACAGAAATTTATGACTATTTCCGACTTCTTTATGCACGTATTGGTATTCCGCATTGTCCGAAGTGCGGAAAGGAAATCAAAAAGCAGACAGTCGATCAGATGGTTGATCATATTATGGCACTTCCTGAAAGAACAAAGCTGCAGCTTCTGGCACCGGTAGTTCGTGGTCGAAAGGGAACACATGCAAAGCTTTTGGATCAGGCGAAACGCAGCGGTTATGTACGTGTACAGATTGATGGAAATCTGTATGAGCTGTCTGAAGAAATTAAACTGGATAAAAACATCAAACATAATATAGAAATTATCGTAGACCGTCTGGTAGTAAAACCGGGAATCGAGAAACGATTGTCTGATTCCATTGAGACAGTTCTGAATCTTTCGGATGGGTTGCTTATGGTAGATACGATGGATGGTACTGTGAAGACATTCAGTCAGAGCTTTGCCTGCCCGGATTGTCAGATCAGTATTGATGAGATCGAGCCGAGAAGCTTTTCGTTTAATAATCCGTTTGGAGCCTGCCCGGATTGTTTTGGTCTGGGATATAAGATGGAATTTGATATTGATCTGATGATTCCGGATAAATCTCTGAGTATTTCCCAGGGAGCTATTGTGGTCATGGGCTGGCAGTCCTGCACAGATAAGGGCAGTTTTACAAGAGCAATCCTTGATGCACTGGCGAAAGAATACCATTTCAGCCTGGATACTCCGTTCCAGGATTATCCGGATGATGTTAAGAATGTTCTGATCCATGGTACAAATGGACATGCTGTCAAAGTATATTATAAAGGTCAGCGTGGAGAAGGCGTTTATGACGTTGCTTTCCCGGGTCTGATCAAAAATGTGGAACAGCGATACCGCGAAACAGGATCCGATGCGATGAAACAGGAGTATGAGTCGTTTATGCGGATCACACCGTGTAAGACCTGCAAAGGCCAGCGATTAAAAAAAGAATCTCTGGCGGTGACGGTAGGAGATCGCAATATTTATGAAGTGACTTCTCTTTCTATAGAAAATCTGAAGAAATTTATGAGTGAGCTGAAACTTACTGAACAGCAGGAACTGATCGGTAAGCAGATTCTGAAAGAAATCCGTGCAAGAGTTGGTTTTCTGTCTGAGGTAGGTTTGGATTATCTGTCTCTGAGCCGTGCAACAGCGACGCTGTCCGGTGGGGAAGCACAGAGAATCCGTCTGGCAACACAGATTGGTTCCGGACTGGTGGGAGTCGCTTATATTCTGGATGAACCGAGTATCGGACTTCATCAGAGAGATAATGATAAGCTTCTTCGTGCACTGATGCGTCTTCGTGATCTGGGTAACAGTCTGATTGTGGTTGAACATGATGAAGATACCATGCGCGCAGCGGACTGTGTTGTGGATATCGGTCCGGGAGCCGGCGAACATGGTGGAGAACTGGTGGAAATTGGTACGGCAGAGATGCTGATGAAGAATGAACGTTCAATTACAGGTGCTTACCTGAGCGGACGTTGCAAAATTCCGGTACCGACAGAACGTAAACAACCGACCGGCTGGCTGAAAATCCGTGGAGCAGCAGAAAACAATCTGAAACAGGTAAATGTAGATGTGCCGCTTGGCATTATGACTGCGGTGACGGGAGTCAGCGGTTCTGGCAAAAGTTCCCTGATCAATGAAGTTCTGTATAAGACGCTTGCGCGAGACCTCAACAGAGCTAGAGTGATTCCGGGGAAACATAAAGAAATTCAGGGACTGGATCAGCTGGATAAGGTAATCAGTATCGATCAGTCACCGATCGGACGTACACCGCGTTCCAATCCTGCAACCTATACAGGTGTGTTTGATCAGATCCGTGATCTGTTTGCATCTACAGCTGATGCCAAAGCACGTGGCTATAAGAAAGGACGTTTCAGTTTTAATGTCAAAGGCGGACGCTGCGAAGCCTGCAGTGGTGATGGTATCATCAAGATTGAGATGCATTTCCTTGCAGATGTTTATGTACCATGTGAAGTCTGCAAAGGCAAACGATATAACCGTGAGACACTGGAAGTAAAATACAAAGACAAGAGTATTTACGATGTTTTGAATATGACGGTGGAAGAGGCTCTTGCTTTCTTCGAGAACATTCCTTCCATTAAGAGAAAGATTCAGACACTCTATGATGTAGGACTTTCTTATATCCGTCTTGGACAGCCATCTACCGAACTTTCGGGTGGAGAAGCGCAGAGAATCAAGCTTGCGACTGAACTCAGCAAACGCAGTACCGGTCGTACCATTTATATTCTGGATGAGCCGACGACAGGACTTCACTTTGCGGATGTTCATAAGCTTGTTGAGATCCTGCAGCGCCTGACAGAGGGCGGCAATACGGTTGTAGTCATCGAGCATAATCTGGACGTGATCAAAACTGCAGATTATATCATAGATATGGGACCGGAAGGCGGTGAACGTGGAGGTACTGTTATTGCAACAGGTACACCGGAAGAAATTGCTGTCTGCCCGGATTCCTATACAGGCCAGTATGTGGCAAAATATTTAAAGTAAACGGCCGGTTATTGTGCGTGTTAATATCCGCAGGTGTTTTGTTATGAATAAGGGACTTTTCAATTGCTGAAAAGTTGTTTATAATAAGCGTGATTATATGTATAACGAAAGAATATCAGATTTTTACAGGAAGCATATGGAAGGGAGATCTTATGCCTGCAAATGATATAGGAATAGATCTGGGAACGACAAACAGTCTGGTATATTCTACGGGCAGAGGCCTTGTTTTGAGCGAACCATCTGTAGTAGTATATGATAAAGATACAGAGAAGATCAAAGCAATTGGTGAAGAAGCCCGGCAGATGGCTGGGCATGTTACTTCCAATATGGAAGTAATCTGTCCGATTCATCAGGGAATGATCATAGATTTTGTCGTTATGGAAAAAATGTTGAAATATTTTATCGCCAAGGCAATGGGGCGGCGGGCGTTCCGCAAACCACGGATCAGCGTGTGTGTGCCGAGTGGTATCACGGAGATCGAACGTAAGGCAGTGGAAGAAGCAACTTATCAGGCAGGAGCGAGAGAAGTGTTTCTGGTTGAAGAACCAATCGCTGCTGCAATCGGTGCCGGTGTGGATATTACCAAGCCTTTTGGCAATCTGATCGTGGATATTGGTGGCGGCACAACGGATATTGCTGTTATTTCGATTGGCGGTGTTGTTGTGTCATCAACGATCAAGGTTGCGGGAGATGCGTTTGACCAGGCAATCATGAGTTATATACGAAAGACGCACAGCTTGTTTATCGGATCGGATACTGCAGAAGCAATCAAAATAAAAATCGGCACAGCTATCGAAGAGGCGAATCCACAGGTGATGGAAGTAAAAGGACGAAATGTACTTACAGGACTTCCGAAAAAAGTAAAACTGACTTCCGAAGAAATCCGTGTGGCACTGAAAGATGCGACAGGACAGATCGTAGAAGCAGTCCATGGAGTGCTGGAAAAGACACCGCCGGAACTGGCCGCTGATATTGTGGACAGAGGAATTGTCCTGGCGGGCGGAGGAGCACTGCTTCGGGGAATGGATGCACTGATCGAGCAGAGGACAGGGGTAAATACTCTGACTGTTCAGAATGCGATGCATGTGGTAGCTGTTGGAACCGGCAAATATGCAGAGATAATGAGCCGTATGGAATCTTAATAACTGCAGACAGGAGCCAGGAATATTTATGATAGATCATAGATATCCTGGTTTTGCTGTTATAAGGCTGAAAAACAGTAGCAATTTTGGGGTCGGAAGAAAGAGGAAGAAATGAGCGAGAGCATTACAGGATATATTGATCATATTATTTTTCGAAATGAAGATAATGGATATACGGTTATGGTATTAAAAGGGGGCAGCGAGGAAGATGAGCTGACCTGCGTTGGAAGTTTTCCGGTGGTCACACAGGGAGCATCTGTAGAACTGGAGGGGAATTTTACACAGCATCCGGTTTATGGAAAGCAGTTTCAGGCAGTGCGGCTGACTGAAAAAATGCCGGAAGATGCACTGGCTATGGAAAGATACCTCGGTTCGGGTGCGATTAAAGGAATTGGCGCGGCACTGGCGGGAAGGATCGTACGTCATTTTGGAGATGATACGTTTCAGATAGTAGAAAATGAGCCTGAAAGACTGTCTGAAGTTAAGGGAATCAGTGAAAAAAAGGCAAGAGAGATTGCCATGCAGATCGCGGAAAAGTCCGATATGCGGAAGGCAATGATGTTTTTGCAGAAATATGGGATTTCACTGAACCTTGGTGCCAAAATCTACCAGAAGTATGGAGACTCTGTTTACAGTGTTTTGCAGGAAAACCCGTATAGACTTGCAGATGATATCAGTGGTGTGGGATTCAAAATTGCAGATGAGATCGCCTATCGCATTGGAATTCATACAGATTCAGATTACAGAATAAAAAGTGGAATGGTATATACTCTTCTGCAGGCAACCGGGGAGGGACATGTATATCTTCCGAAAGACGAGCTCTTTCAGCGTGCAGCAGAACTGCTCGGTGTAGATTCTTCTTATATGGAGAAGCATCTGGTCGATCTGGCGATGGACCGTAAGATCGTTCAGAAGGAACAAGGAGATCAGATACTGATCTATCCGGCTCAATATTATTATCTGGAGTTAAATACGGCAAGAATGCTTCGGGAACTTGATATTTTCTGCCCGGAAGATGAGAAAATAGTGGAACGAAGAATTGTCCAGATAGAGAAAGAAACGGGAACGGTTTTGGATGAAATGCAGAAAAAAGCAGTGCAGGAAGCTGCCGGGCATGGCCTGCTTATTCTCACCGGCGGTCCCGGTACCGGAAAAACAACGACAATCAATGCGATCATCCGATATTTTGAGGGCGAAGGTGCAGAGATCAGGCTGGCGGCTCCAACCGGAAGGGCAGCGAAGCGTATGACAGAGGCTACCGGCTATGAGGCACAGACGATCCATCGTCTTCTCGAACTTTCGGGAATGCCGGAAGATGACAGAGAAGGCCAGCCCATTCATTTTGAACGAAATGCAGAAAATCCTCTGGAAACGGATGTCATTATCATTGATGAGATGTCGATGGTGGATATACATCTCATCCATTCGCTTCTTATGGCAGTTACGGCAGGAACGAGACTGATCCTGGTAGGAGATGAAAATCAGCTTCCAAGTGTTGGACCGGGAAATGTACTTCGCGATATTATCCGAAGTGGACAGTTTCCGGTAGTTGAACTGAAGAAAATCTTCCGACAGGCATCAGAGAGTGACATTGTTGTGAATGCACATAAGATCAATAAAGGTGAGCAGGTGGAAATCAATAACAAGAGCCGGGATTTCTTTTTTCTCAAAAGATACGATGCGGATATCATCATTCGCGTAGTGATTGCACTGATTCAGGAAAAACTTCCCAAATATGTGGAAGCAAAACCGTTTGAAATCCAGGTTCTGACACCAATGCGAAAAGGACTTCTCGGTGTGGAACGTCTGAATCAGATCCTGCAGAGATACCTGAATCCGCCGGACGCTTCCAAGAAAGAGAAAGAAATAGGACAGGGACTTTTCCGTGAGGGTGATAAGGTCATGCAGGTTCGCAATAATTATCAGCTGGAATGGGAAATCCGCGGAAGATATGGAATACCGATCGAAAAAGGTGTTGGAGTTTTTAATGGGGACACCGGCATCATCAAAACAATCAATGAATTTGCAGAAACAGCAGAAGTTGAGTTTGAAGATGGCCGATGGGCGGAATATTCATTTAAACAGCTGGATGAACTGGAACTTGCTTATGCAGTAACCATACATAAATCACAGGGATCAGAATATCCGGCAGTGATCATTCCACTGCTTTCCGGTCCGAGAATGCTGATGAACAGAAATCTTCTTTATACAGCAGTAACACGTGCGAGAAAATGCGTTACTGTTGTGGGAAGTGAGGAGACTTTCCGTGATATGATCCGAAATGAGAAGCAGCAGAGAAGATACAGCTCGCTGGATCAGCGCATTCAGGAAACCGAATAAATCTCTGCAAAAGAACTCGATAACAGGAAAAGAGAGCATATCATCGGGGAGAAAGGCTTTCTTTGAAAAAAATAAAAGAAAAATGTCTGGATGTACTGTACCCTCCCAGATGTCCTGCATGCGGCGGTATTCTGGAGGATAAACAAAGAAGTATCTGTCCGCAGTGCGAATCGATTTTTCACCCTGTTTCAGAATATTATTGCATGAAATGTGGAAAACCGGTAAATGAGACGGAAGAATATTGTAGTGAATGTCGGCACAGAGAACGGAAATTTATTCGTGGAAGAAGTGTGTTTCTGTATAATGCGCAGATGAAGAATTCTCTTCTTCGGTATAAATATTATGGGAGCCGTGAATATGGGAAATATTATGCGGAATCGATGTGTAGATATGTGGGAAGAGATATAAAAAGCTGGAGACCGGACGTAATCATTCCGGTGCCGCTTCACAGGCGCAAAAAGAGAATGAGAGGGTTTAACCAGGCGGCCGATCTGGCAGAGCGCATTGGGAAAATCCTTGGAATTCCGGTTGCGGAAGATGTTATTTATAAGTCCAGGGAAACACGGTCACAGAAAAAACTGGACGCTGAAGAGCGAAAGAAAAATCTCAGAAATGCGTTTCAGGCAGCAGGGCCGGTAACAGGCCTGAGAATTCTTGTGGTCGATGATGTGTATACGACAGGGAGTACAGTGGAAGCCATGGCAGAATGTCTGCTGGAAAATGGAGCGAAAGCCGTATTTTTTGTAACTTTGTGTACGGGAAACATCTGAATGGGTACATCTTTGAACGAAGGTTGGACGGAAGCGGAAAAAATACTTTTCATGATTCGGGATATATGATACAATCAATCTATGTATGATTATTTCTGGTATTTTCAGGAAATATGGTTTGAACAAGTTACTGTGTACAGTAACAATGATTGTGAGGAGCAGGATATGATCAACGAAGAGAAGGTTAAGATTATGACAAAACTTGCCATGTATGAGCAGGGCAAGGGCAGAAAATATCTGCCGGTCAGCAAGTATTACCGAAGCGATTATATAGGGCTGGCACTGATCAAGAATTTTTTTCTGGTCACAATTGGATATTGTCTGAGCGTTGCAGCTGTAGCGGTTTATTTTGGAGAATATCTTCTGGAGAATATACACAAAATGAATCTGATAATGCTCGGTGTATATATTGTGATCGGCTATCTGATCGTACTTGTGGCATATTCAGTCCTGACGTATATACAGTACTCGGTTCAGTATTATCGGGCAAAAAAGAGTGTCAGAGAATACTACAGTCAGCTTACTGAACTGAATAAGATTTATGCCAGAGAAGAAAAAAAATCTTCTGGCAGAGGAAACGCAGGAGGGTATCGTAAATGACAGCATTACTGGAATTCAAACAGAAAATAAAAGGAATTTATGCACAGTACGAAATGTACCTGCTTCCTTTATTGAAATTTGTCCTTGCACTGGTTTATTTCATCTGGATCAATACCAACATGGGATATATGACTGCACTGGATAATATTTTTGTTGTATTGATCTTATCGCTGATCTGCTGTATTCTTCCATCCGGAATGATGATCTTCGCAGGATTTGCACTGATGGTGGGACATTGTTATGCACTTGGAATCGAAGTGGCAGCTTTTCTTCTGGTACTGATTCTGTTCATGATGATCCTTTTCCTGCGTTTCAGCAGCGGTAAAAATATCGTGCTTGTGTTTACACCACTCGCATTTGCATTTGATATTCCGGTGCTGCTTCCAATCGGATGCGGACTTCTCAGCAGTGCGGTATCAGCACTTCCGGCAGCTGGCGGCGTGATCATCTATTATTTTGTCCGTACAGTACGTATACAGTCGCAGGCTCTTCTTGGCATGGACTCAGACATTGTCGGTAAACTGACACTTCTGTCAGACAGCCTTATGAAGAATGGTGAAATGTGGCTTACACTGATTGCTTTTATTGTAGTGGTTCTTGCTGTGAATCTGATTCGTACCCGCATGTTTGATTATGCATGGAGAATTGCAATTGTTGCCGGTGGAGTGATCTATATTGTGATCATGCTGGCAGGAAGTATGAGTCTTGGAATTTCAATTTCCGTATTTTCACTGATCATTTATACTGTGGTTGCGGTACTGGTTGGAATCATACTGGAGTTCTTTGTGTTTGGTGGAGACTATACAAGAACGGAACGTCTGGAATATGAAGATGACGATTACTATTATTATGTGAAGGCTGTTCCGAAGGCACTGGTTGCTACTTCTGAAAGAAGTATCAAAAAGATCAACGGAGAATCTGCAAGAGAAGAACGAAAATCGGCAGAGCGCGTGGTAAATTATTCCACCCCTCTTTTTCAGGGGGAAGAGCCACCGAAAAAGAAAAAAAGAGTTCAGGAAACAGAAGCGGCGTCTGTAGTACAGAAGGCTGATATAGATGATATTGATTTTGAGAAAAAGCTGGAGGAATCCCTGAAGGATCTGTGATCCGGCAAAAGTAACCTGACAACAGCAACAGAAGGAGAGGAGAGTTTATGCGGAATATTACAGACATACTGGCAAGATATTTATCAGATATCAATCTGCCGTCTGTCAGTATTATCGATATCATTGAAATAATCCTGATTACATTTTTTGTATATCAGTTCATGGTGTGGATCAAATTTACACGCGCATATACTCTGCTTAAGGGACTTCTGGTCATTGGCGCATTTCTTATTATTGCTTATATATTTAAGATGAATACGATCCTGTGGATCGTATCAAAACTGGCCAGTGCACTGATCACGGCGATCGTTGTAATATTTCAACCTGAATTGCGAAAGGTCGTGGAACAGCTGGGACAGAAAAAAATCATGGCATCCATTTTTCCTTTTGATTCCGGCAAAGAAGTAAAAGAAAGATTTACAGATAAGACGGTCAATGAACTGATCAAAGCATGTTTTGATATGGCTGAGGTTAAGACAGGCGCACTGATCGTGATCGAACAGGAGATCAGACTTGATGAATATGTCAGAACGGGAATCAATGTGGATGCTCTTTTGACCAGTCAGCTGCTGATCAATATTTTTGAACACAATACACCACTCCATGACGGTGCAGTGATCGTAAGAGGAAATCGTATTGTTGCTGCAACCTGTTATCTTCCACTGTCTGACAATATGGAACTGAGTAAACAGCTTGGAACCAGACATCGTGCAGGTGTTGGAATCAGTGAAGTGACAGATTCTGTTACGATCATTGTTTCAGAGGAAACAGGACAGGTTTCTGTGGCACAGAACGGTCGGCTGTTGAGAAATATCAGCAGCAGTCAGCTTCGTGAAGTACTGGAAAAAGCACAGAATAAGAAAATTGTGGATAACAACAAACTGAGACAGTTGTTGAAGGGAAGAGTGAAACATGAAGAAAAAAATAGGAAATAATCTTTCTTTGAAAATTCTGTCTCTTGCAATTGCTATTCTGGTATGGCTTCTGGTTGTCAATATAAACAATCCGATCAGTACAAAGTCATTCATTGTGTCAGATGTGGAATTGCTGAATGAGGCATATATCGATGCAGACGGAAAAATGTGTATGCAGGATGAAGAACAGGTTCCCATCCGTGTGACGATCAAAGCTCAGAGAAAGATCCTGGACAGGATCTCACTCAATGATATTCGTGCGGTTGCGGATCTTCAGCAGGCGGTGAGCCTGAAAACAGATCCGGTCATGGTTCCGATCACTGTATCCTGTGGGCGGATTTCAGCAGACAATATTGAAGTGAGTCCGCAGAATATGAGCCTTCATCTGGAGGATAAAGATACACAGGAGTTTGTAGTAAATGTGAATACAAACAACACAAAACCTGACAGGGGCTATGAAATTGGAGCGCTGACTTCCAATCCGGAGAAAATCAAAATTACAGGTCCGGTGTCTCTGATCAATAAAATAGATAAGGTAAATGCTTCCATCGATGTAGATGGAGCAATGGAAGATGTGACTCAGGAGACCGATGTCAAGATCATTGATAAGAACGGTGAGGAATTTACCGATACAGACATGGGTTATCTGAATGTTTCGAAAGTATATGTAACTGCAAAATTATGGAAAGTTCAGTCGAATGTCAGAATCAGTGCAGAGTATTCCGGTACTCCGGCAGCAGGATATCAGGTGGAGAGTATTATGACAACACCGAATGTGATCAGTATTGCCGGAAGTGAAGATGCACTGGCATCACTGAAAGAGCAGAATAATACGATCTGGCTGCCGGGTTCTGTGGCAGATATTTCGGATCGAAACAGTGATTTTGAAGAGAAAATCAATATTTCAGATTATCTTCCGGATGGCCTGAAGCTTACCAGCGATTCCAGTGAAGATGTATTTGTCAGAGTAAATATTCTTCCGGAGGGAAGCAATGTATGTGAGGTTCCGACAAAGAATATAATTGTGAATGATTCACCTGAGGGAATGCAGGTTTCATTTGATACTGCAAAGATAGAAATTCGTGTTAAGAAAACTTCCGATGATCTTGCAGATCTCACAGAAGGCGATATTAAAGCGTCAATAGATCTTAAGGGAATGAGCGAAGGAAGTTATGAAGTGCCTGTCAGCATAGAAATACCGAAGGGATATGAGCTGGTAGACGAAGTAACGACAGGGGTGGAGATTTCCAAAATTTCTACAGCAGATGAAAGCAATTAACAGGAGATTTCAGAATGGTAAGTCAGAAGATAACAGTCAATAATCCGTCGGGACTTCATTTGCGCCCGGCTGGTATATTGTGTAATGAAGCTATAAAATACAGTTCCGCGATCACATTCACTTTTGAAGGCGGTACAGCAAACGCGAAGAGTGTATTGAGTGTACTGGGAGCATGTGTAAAATGCGGAGATGAAATTGAACTGGTCTGCGAAGGGGCAGACGAACAGGAAGCATTGAAAGCTTTGACCGATGCGATCAGCAGTGGTCTTGGTGAATAGAAACATATGTAAAGAAGTTTAAGGAGGAGTAGTCGTGAAAAAACAAGTTGTGGCAGTAATGTTGAGCCTTGCAATGTGCGCATCTACCGGTGCAGAAGCAAGTATTGTCAGTGCAGCCGAATTTTCTTCTGAGGTGTCAGCAGCAGAGGAAACGGAATCTGATGAAGCGTCCGTTGCGGACGAGAACGATGGTTCTGCAGTAGTAGATGATTCCGCAGTAGTAGATGATTCTGCAGTCGATATCGATTCAGATGCGGCAGCAGATGATGCAGATCAGGCAGAAGATAGCGTTCCGGCAGATACGGAAAATCAGGCAGATGTTGATTTCAGTTCCGGTGAGGAAGAGGTTGTGACTGAAGAGGCAGAGGATGAGGCTCCGGCAGTGACAGAAGAAACTGCAGAAGAAGCTGGTAAAGCAAATGAATCATCTGATGCTAATGGTAAAGTAGCTTCCCTTGAGTATACAAGATGGAAATTTGTAAATGGCAAATGGAAACTGGAAAAGTACTCACCTTCCAGGATACAGGAAACTGCAGCAGCTGTCGGAACAGAAGAAACTGCAGAAGCAGCAGGAACTGATGAGAATGCAGCTGTTGATACAGCAGCAGAAACTACAGAAGCTGTAGCAGATGAATCACAGGCGGCTGTTGATACAACCGCAGAAACTACAGAAGCTGTAGTAGATGAATCACAGGCAGCTGTTGAGACAGCAGTAGAAACACAGCAGACAGATGAGACACAGCCGGCTGCAGATGAACAGCAGGCAGAGGAAGCAGGTGCAAGTGCTTATTATACATCAGCAGATGGCCTGGTAAAGATTACAACATTGAATGTTAATAACAGTGTTCTGGCTTCAGGATATTATGCATTTGATAAAGATGGATATCTTCTGACAGGAAGAAATGCTGTTGGAAATGATTTCTATTATTTCCGTACAGAAGGCGATGTTCAGATTGTGAATGCACTTTCTGCAGATAAGAAGACACCTTATAATTCTCAGCTCGGTCAGGCAATTTCCGATACATGGATCTGGGATGCAGGTCAGGGAGCATTTAACTATTATGGTCATGATAATGGTAAACAGGTAAATCTTGAAGCAAACAAGATTTACAGTATCAATGGAGCTTCTTACTATCTTCTGAATGGTGGTAAGCCATACGTAGGAGATCAGAAGATCAGCGGAGGCATCTGCTATTTCCAGCCCGCAGCATCTGCAGGAGATATTCCTGGTAAGATGGCAGTCAACGGATGGTTTGGAAAGAGTACCAATAAGGGTACACAGTGGCGTTATTTTAATGCAAACGGAGATTACCAGAAAAAAGGAATCGGAGCATACAAGCTTCTGAGTAACAGCGACAATCTTTATCTGCTGGATGCAAATGGTTACCTGATCAGAAACAGAAAACCAGTCAAGGGTGCTGACAGATATTATTATATGGCTGACGGTAATGGTGTTGCATACAGAAACAAACTGATCAAATACGGTAAATACAGATACTATTTCACCGGCAACGGACGTCGCGCTACCTGGAAAAATCGTTGGGTGAAACTTTCCGGAGCAGGAAACCGCTATTATTATTTCGGAAAAGTAGCAGGACGTGTTCAGGAACAGAAGGGAATCAAGAAAGTTACTGTCAATGGTAAATTTGTCGGATGGTTCTATTTCTCTTCCAAAGGTAACTCTTTTATAAACTGCTGGAAGAGCGGAAGATATTATCTCGCAGACGGACGTATGGCAAGTGGTGTTACCAAAATTAATGGTAAATATTACTTCTTCCAGAGATCCAGTTCCAAATCATATAGAGGTAAAGTATACAAAAGCAAATGGGTTAAGTATAATGGCAGATACTATTATGCTTCCAAAAGCGGTGTACTTGCAGAAAATGGCTGGAAACGTATCAAGACAGACGGAAGATTCTATTACTTCTATTTCAAGAATCTGACAGCTGTAACAAATAAAACCGGTGTAGAACACAATGGAACTTACGGAAGCCTGGATGGCAGAGGTCGTTTCATTGAGGCTGGCTGGGTTGTTGTAAATAACAACAGAAACTATGTACGTTATATCGATCCGAAGACTGGTAAATATGTCAAGAATACAACCAGATGGATCAATGGTATGCAGTACAGATTTAACAGCAGAGGATACAGAGTCAACGACAGAACAAATGAGTTCAGACGCAGCAGCTATTATCTGACCTGTGATCGTGTGAACGGAGTGCTGACTGTTTACACAGACAGCACCATGAGAATTCCGATCAAAACAATCCGCGTTTCTGTTGGTAAAGCCGGTACAGAGACACCTACCGGTACATGGACAATGCACAGAGCAGGACGCTGGCAGGAACTGATGGGACCATCCTGGGGACAGTATGGAACACATGTTGTGAATGGTATTTTTGTTCATTCCGTAGCATGTGGTCAGGCAAACAGTTATAATCTTCCGGTTGGAGAATACCTGAGACTTGGAAATCCGGCATCTCACGGATGCATCCGTGCCTGTGTAGCTGATGCAAAATGGGTTTGGGACAACTGCAATGGTTCCAAGATCCATATCTTTGATGGCACATATACATCCAATGAAGCACTCAAAGGACCTCTGGGCAGAAAAGCACTCACACCTTTAAGAGGCAGCAAGAACTTTGACCCGACGGACCCGGCTTGTAAGTAAATAATAAAATACAGCGCTCTCCCAAATGGAGGGCGCTTTTCAGGAGGAAAGTAAAATAATGAGAACATACCTTGTAACTGGTGGTGCAGGATTTATCGGATCCAACTATATTCATTATATGTTTAAAAAATATGACAACGAGATCCGTATTATCAATGTAGATAAACTGACTTATGCAGGAAATCTTGAAAATCTGAAAGATATTGAAGACCGTGAAAATTACACATTTGTGAAAGCTGATATTTGTGACAGCGAGGCAATCATGAAGATCTTTGATGAAAATGACATTGATAGAGTCGTTCATTTTGCAGCAGAGAGTCATGTAGACAGAAGTATCCGTAATCCGGAAGTTTTTGTTAAGACAAACGTACTTGGAACTCTGGTTATGCTGAATGCAGCAAAATCTGCATGGGAACTTCCGGACGGAACATTCAAACCGGACAAAAAATTCCTGCATGTATCAACGGATGAGGTATATGGATCTCTGGAAGAGAACGGCGGATTTTTCTATGAGACAACTCCATATGATCCGCACAGTCCGTATTCTGCAAGTAAAGCATCCTCTGATATGCTGGTAAAATCCTACATGGATACTTACAAATTCCCGGCAAATATCACAAACTGCAGTAATAACTATGGTCCATACCAGTTCCCGGAAAAACTGATTCCGCTGATCATCAACAATGCACTTCAGGGAAAGAAACTTCCGGTATACGGAGATGGAAAAAATGTTCGTGACTGGCTTTATGTTATGGATCATGCAAAAGGAATCGATATGGTACAGGAAAAGGGAAGACTTTTCGAGACATATAATATCGGTGGTCACAACGAAAAACAGAACATTCAGATCATCCATATCATTCTGGATACTCTGCAGGAGATGCTCCCGGAAGGGGATCCTCGTAAAGAACTTGTCAGTGAGAACCTGATCACATATGTAGAAGATCGTAAGGGACATGACCGTCGTTATGCGATCGCACCGGACAAGATCAAAGAGGAAGTTGGCTGGTATCCGGAAACCTGTTTCGAAGATGGTATCCGTCTGACAATCCAGTGGTTCTTTGAGCATGAAGACTGGATGAAAAATGTTACCAGTGGTGACTATCAGAAATATTACGAAGCAATGTATAAAACAAAATAATATCTCATAAAAGATGAGATCAGAAACGCTGTATATTTCAGGAATTCTCCTGATCTGTACAGCGTTTTTTTATGCACAGAGATATGGAAAAAGATTTTAGCGAAAATAGGCATTGAATTTACAGAGCGATTGTGAGAAAATAATATGAGATATGTCTAGCTTTAAAAAGCAGAATCTGACAGGCTGTATAAGATAGCAGCTTATAACAATGGAGGTAAATAGATGAACAAAGGAATATACCGGATTGCGGCTGGTGTTGGTGCGGCAGTGATTCTGGTGTCTTCTGCGACAGCACAGGCAGCAACCGTAACTGCAAATGGAACTCCTGCACCGGTAGCGAGTGACAGCATTGCAGGCTGGCCGGCAGCTCCCGCTGTCACGTCAGAAACAGCAGTTCTGATCGATGCAGATACGGGAGCGGTTTTGTATGACAAAGGAATGGACGAATATCGTTATCCTGCCAGCACGACAAAGCTCATGACGCTGTTGGTTGCAATCGAGAACAGTTCCCCAAAGGATATTGTTACTTTTACAGAAACAGGAATCAGGGATGTCACCTGGGACAGCAGTAACATTAACGCACAGCTTGGTGAAACGATGACGATGAAGGACTGCTGGATGGCTGCATATATTAAATCAGCCAATGAAGTCTGTGCACAGATTGCTGAGACGGTAGGTGGGACAGAGGCGAACTTTGTTGAAATGATGAACCAGAAGGCAAAAGAACTTGGATGCACACATACACATTTTGCCAATGCCAGTGGACTGCCGGATGAAAATCATTATTCCAGTGCTCATGACCTGGCAAAGATCATGCGTGCATGTCTTCGAAATAAACGTTTCCGTCAGGTGATGAAATGTTCGAATTACAAGATCCCGGCAACGAATTTAAGCGAAGCAAGGGTTATGCATACGCATATGCCGCTCATGGCAAAAGAGTCCAATCTTTATTATGCAGACTGCATAGGCGGTAAGACTGGATTTTCAACGGATGCACAGCATACACTTGTGACAGCTGCTGAACGAAACGGACGCACGTATATAGCGGTTACCATGCGTGCAGCGGATCTTGGAATCAACTGTACCGACAGCACATCATTATTTAATTATGCATTTGATAATTTTGATACAATTGATGTGGACGGAACAGCAATGACAGTGCCAAAAGGCGTTACGGTCAATGATCTGACAACCGATACAGCAGAACGAAATGGAAAGATACTGACCAGATATTACTATAGCGGGCAGTTTGTAGGCTATGTGGCAGAAGCACAGCCGACAGAAACTCCGGCCGTGGAAGAGACAGCTGAAACAGCAGCAGAATCTTCAGAAACAGAGGCGGCTGAAACTGTGACAGATTCGCTGGAGACGACGGAAAATGATTCTCAGGCAGAGGTTCAGACTGGACAGAAATCCATGTCCGAGCAGATTCAGGAGATTCGTACCGAGGGATTATCCGGTATGATGAAAGCTCTTTTGATCGCAATGGGAGTCATGGCAGTGATCCTGATCGCATTATTGATCGCACTTTATATAAAGAATGGATGAAAATAAATAAAGAACTTGAAATAAAGGAGGAAACATAATGAAAGGTATTATTTTAGCAGGTGGTTCAGGAACCAGATTATATCCATTAACAAAGGCAATTTCCAAACAGATCATGCCGGTTTATGACAAACCGATGATCTATTATCCATTGTCTACACTGATGCTTGCCGGAATCCGTGAGGTTCTGATCATTTCTACACCAAGAGATCTTCCGGTTTTCCGTGATCTTCTGGGAGATGGAAGCCAGCTTGGAATGAGATTTGAATATGCAGTACAGGAACAGCCGAGAGGACTGGCAGATGCATTTATCATCGGTGCAGATTTCATTGGCAATGATGCAGTTGCCCTGGTACTTGGAGATAATATTTTCTACGGACAGAGCTTTTCCAGAGTCCTTCAGAATGCTTACAGACGCACAGAAGAAGAAAAAGGTGCGACTATTTTCGGTTACTATGTAAGAGATCCTAGAGAATATGGTGTTGTAGAATTTGATGAGAACGGCAAAGCTCTTTCTATTGAAGAAAAACCGGAACATCCGAAGTCAAACTATGCAGTACCGGGCCTGTATTTCTATGATAATGATGTTGTAGAAATCGCCAAAAATGTAAAACCGTCTGCCCGTGGTGAGATTGAGATCACCAGCATCAACAACGAATATCTGAGAAGAGGAACTTTGAAGGTAGAGACTCTGGGACGTGGATTTGCATGGCTGGATACAGGAAATCATGATTCTCTGCTTGATGCAGCAGATTTTGTTGCAGCATTCCAGAAACGTCAGGGACTGTACATTTCCTGCATCGAAGAGATTGCATACAAACGTGGATTTATTACAAAGGAGCAGCTTGTTGAACTGGCACAGCCTCTTCTTAAGACTGCTTATGGAAAATATCTGATTGAAATAGCGGAGGGATTATAAAATGGGAAAAATTACAGTAGAGACATGTCATATTGAAGGCCTGAAAGTGATCACACCGGCAGTATTCGGTGATGAACGCGGATATTTTATGGAAACATATAACTACAACGATTACAAAGCAGCCGGAATCGATATGGAATTCGTACAGGATAACCAGTCCAGCTCCCGTAAAGGCGTACTTCGTGGACTTCATTTTCAGATCAACTATCCGCAGGATAAACTTGTTCGTGTAGTGAGCGGAGAAGTTTTTGATGTTGCGGTCGATCTGCGAGAAGGTTCCCCGACATATGGACAGTGGTACGGAGTTCTTCTTTCTGCAGAGAATAAGAAACAGTTCTTCATTCCGAAGAATTTTGCACACGGATTTGTTGTTCTTTCTGATTCAGCAGAATTTGCTTATAAATGTACCGATTTTTATCATCCGAATGATGAGGGTGGCCTTGCATACAATGATCCGGATATCGGTGTAGAATGGCCGATTCCGGAAGGTATGGAACTGATCCTCTCTGACAAAGACCAGAAATGGGGAAGTTTTAAGGAATATACTGCCAACAGGAGTAAAAAGGATTGAAAAAAGAAGCCTGGCTGCCTGGGGAAATCTACAAAAACCGCAAATTAGTGTTTTCTCTGGCAAAAAATGATTTCAAAACAAAATATGCAGGTTCCTATTTTGGAACAGTCTGGGCATTTATTCAGCCGATCGTAACGATCTGTGTTTACTGGTTTGTATTCGGACTGGCACTTCGCAATGGTTCGGATAAAGGTGTTCCATTTGTACTTTGGCTGATCGCAGGTCTTGTCCCCTGGTTCTTTATTCAGGAAGGCCTGACCGGCGGAACGAATGCACTTCTGGAATATAATTATCTGGTAAAAAAAGTAGTATTTAACATTCGGATCCTTCCGGTAGTGAAAGTGTTTTCAGCGGTATTTGTACATTGTTTTTTTGTTGTGATCGTACTGGTGATTTATACCTGCATGGGATATCCGCCGAGTCTGTATGCACTGCAGCTGGTATACTACAGCTTCTGCATTTTTATGCTGATTCTGGCAATCACATATATGACAAGTGCGGCGGTTGTATTCTTCAGAGATCTGAGTCAGATCATCAATATTATGCTTCAGGTTGGTGTATGGGTTACCCCAATCATGTGGGACTTTAATGATCTTGGTCTTGGAGGCCTTCTGGCAAATATACTGAAACTGAATCCGGTATTCTATATTGTGCAGGGATACAGGGATTCTCTGATCAACAAAGTAGCAATCTGGGAGCATCCGGTGCTGACACTTTACTTCTGGGGATTTACCCTGGTCGTATTTGTGCTTGGAACCAGACTGTTTAAAAAACTTCAGGTACATTTTGCAGATGTACTGTAAGCGGAGAGTAGAATGAGTGAATTTGCAATTCAGGTAAAACATCTGGATAAGATGTATAAATTATATAATAAGCCGTCCGACCGGTTGAAAGAGGCTCTGGGAATGAAAGTTCCTGTAAGAGAGCATTATGCGCTCCGGGATGTCAGCTTTGATGTAAAAAGAGGAGAAACAGTGGGAATTATCGGGACAAATGGTTCCGGTAAATCCACGATCCTCAAGATCATTACCGGTGTATTGAATCCTACCGGCGGAGAAGTCACAGTAGATGGGAGAATTTCCGCTCTGCTGGAACTGGGAGCCGGGTTTAATATGGAGTATACCGGGATTGAGAACGTATATCTCAATGGAACCATGATGGGTTTTTCCAAAGAGGAGATTGATGCCAGACTGCAGGATATTCTGGATTTTGCAGACATCGGCGATTTTGTACATCAGCCGGTCAAAGCATATTCCAGTGGTATGTTCGTTCGTCTGGCTTTTGCCGTTGCAATCAATATCGATCCTGAAATTCTGATCGTTGATGAGGCACTTTCTGTAGGGGATGTATTCTTCCAGGCAAAATGTTATCGTAAATTCGAAGAATTTAAGAAAATGGGCCGGACGATCCTTTTTGTAAGTCATGATCTGAGCAGTATTTCCAGATACTGTGACAGAGTTATCCTTCTGAATAAGGGTGTGAAGCTGGAAGAAGGTTCTCCAAAGCAGATGGTAGATATGTACAAGCAGCTTCTGGTAGGCCAGGATCCGACCAGGAAAGTGGAAAAAGAAGTAAAGAAAAAGGAAAACTGGAGTGAAAAATTCCAGGTAAATCCGAATATGCTGGAATATGGCAGCAAACTTGCTGAGATCACAGATTTTGTTGTGATGGATGAAAAGGGCCGTTATACCAATACCATCGACAAGGGAACAACCTTTACGATCAAGATGAGGGTTGCATTTCATGAGAATATTCAGGAACCGATCATGGCATATACATTTAAGGATATTCGTGGAACAGAAATTACAGGAACCAACACGATGTTTGAAAAAATGCATATTGAGCATTCTGAAGCCGGAGATGTATGTACCGTAACCTTTACACAGGATATGTTCCTGCAGGGTGGGGAGTATCTGCTTTCCTTTGGATGTACCGGCTATAAGGATGGAGACTTTACGGTATTCCACAGATTATATGATGCATGTAATATTACGGTGATCTCAACGCAGAATACCGTAGGATTTTATGATATGAATTCAAAAGTAGAAATTCAGTACGGAGAGGAATAATGGAAAAAATCGGACAGGTAATTCTGGATGATACACTATATCCGGGCAAAGATTTGTATACAGATGGTGCAATTGAGGATGAGATGCTGGAAATAGCACGCAATTACCGGGAAAAACAATGGAACGGAGTTATTGCAGAGCGGGCGAGCTGGCCGATTCTCTATCATTTTTCTCATATCAGGGAAAATATACTGAGCTGGATTCCGTTTACAGGTGAAGAGAATGTTCTTGAAATCGGTTCCGGATGTGGTGCTGTGACCGGCGCTCTCTGCAAAAAAGCCAAAAAGGTTACCTGTATTGAACTTTCAAGAAAGCGAAGCCAGATCAATGCATGGAGACACAGAGACTGTGACAATCTGAAGATCCTTATGGGGAATTTTCAGGAAGTCGAGAAGACGCTTACCGAAAAATATGATTATATTACATTAATCGGTGTGTTTGAATATGGAGAAGCTTATATACAGAGTGAGACTCCTTATGTGGATTTCCTTAAGATCATATCCAGACATCTGAAACCGGATGGTAAGATCGTTCTTGCAATCGAAAATCGTCTGGGGCTGAAGTACTGGGCAGGATGTACGGAAGATCATTTTGGAACTCTCTTTGAAGGTCTGGAGGGTTATCCGACAACGAGTGGCGTTAAGACATTTTCCAGAAAAGAAATGTCAGCAATCCTGAAAGAGGCAGGAGATCTTAAAGCATCCTGGTATTATCCATTTCCGGATTACAAATTACCAATGACGATCTATTCAGACCGTCGCCTTCCTTTGAAGGGAGAACTGAATCGTCTGGAAACAAATTATGACAGACTGCGTTTGCAGCTTTTCCAGGAATCTGCGGTATATGATTCACTTCTTGCGAATGATATGTATCCGGATTTTGCCAATTCTTTTCTTCTTCTGATCGGGAAAGAAAAGAAAGAAGCAGAAACCATTTATGTAAAGTTTTCCAATGAAAGAGATCCGGCATTTTCTGTGCGTACGGAAATCTGTGAAAACTCTTCAGGGAGAAGATATGTCCGTAAGTTACCGACAGAAAAAACTTCTGAAGAACATGTGAAGAATCTGGAAAAAATCTCCAGGGAACTGGGAACCTTTTACGGAAGAGAAGGTCTGGAACTGAATACCTGTACAGTTGAGAATGATGGAGTACGTCTGGAATATCTGCAGGGAGAGACACTGGAAGGAAGACTGGACGAACTTCTGGAGGCAGGAAAGACAGAAGAGCTTGAGAAGCTGTTTTTCAGCTATATCAAAAAGATCCGTCGTATCCATGAAGGAGAGATGTTCTTTAAAACACCGGAATTCGTGCAGGTCTTTGGTGATGCAGAAATCAGTGAAAGCTGTCGTTGCAGCGGCATGTCCAATATCGATCTTGTGCCAGCTAATATTCTGCTTCAGGATTCCGGAGTGTCCGTAATCGATTATGAATGGACCTTCCGCTTTCCGATTCCGTGCAATTTCATCCTTTACAGAATGATCCATTACTATCTGGAAAGTGATGGCAAGCGTGCTGTACTGCGTGATCTTGATTTCTATAAAAAGGCAGGAATCAGTGAGAAAGAACTGGAAATTTATGCAGAGATGGAGCGTAATTTCCAGAAATATATGGAAGGCGGTCATGTGCCTCTTCGGGAAATGTATGATGAGGTTTCACCTGGCAAGGTAGATATCATGGCATATTATGACCGGATTCGTGCCGCATGTGCAACGAGAAGACTGCAGGTATTTTATGACCGAGGAAATGACTTTTCGGAAGCGGATTCAGATATCTATCCAATGACAAAACATGGAATTGATTTCGGAATCACTGTTCCGCAGAATGTGCGCCGACTGCGTCTGGATCCCGGGGAAGCTGCCGGGGGACTGGTTCTTAAAAAACTTGTATTTGAAAACGGAAAAGAGGCGGATTTTTCTTCTAATGGTTTTCCGATAGGAAAAGGAAGATACTATTTTGGAGGCGGAGATCCGCAGTTTGTAATAGAGAGTCTGCCAAAGAATACAGGCAAACTTTATATAGAGATTGAAGTGATGAAGGAATCTGAAGCACAGGAGGCGTTCTGGATGAGTTTTTCACGGATCTCAGCAGAAAAAGACAAAGAGATTCAGAAACTAAAACATCAGATTTCTGAAATGAAAAATACAAAGGCATGGAAGCTGTACCGGAGTATTAAAAAGAAATAGGGGAATATTTATGGACAAACTTTGTTTCAGCATTGATGAAGAGAGATACGATGACAGACATGGACATGTGCTGAGCCTTGTAGGTTGGTATATGCATCCTGAAAAAAAGAAATGCATCTTTCAGTTGCTTGGGGATGGTTATGAAGTAATCGATATACCGGAAATCGAGAGATATGAACGCCCGGATGTGGCGCAGTCTCTGGATGTGGAGACAGAAGGATTTCTTCCGGGTTTTACTGTGACGATTCCAGAGGTACTGGAACTTCGCAGAAAATACGATCTGTTAGAACTTCTTTTGCTGGACGGAGAAGAAAAAACACTGCTTTGGGAGTGTGCGGGTGATGACCTGGATGAACTGGTCAAGGATAAACTGGTAGAATTTCATATTGACCGTGTAGAGGTACTTTATGGACTGATGCTGGAAATCCAGGGATGGACAACGGACCAGAGAGGAAATGTGGAAGTGACGGTTCACAAAGAAAACACGGAACTTCTGGACTGCAAGATCACAAGAGGACGCAGACCGGATGTTGTGGAACGTCGTCATCTCGATGATGATTACAAAAATCAGGAGATCGGATTCAGTATTTCAGCAGCTTTTCTGGAAATTCCGGGGAATCGTATCGTACTTCATTTTTGTGGAGATTCCACAACAAAGACTTATGAAATCGATATTAAAGCACTTCGTAAAGAGCAGAAATCCAAAGGATTCTGGGGACGCCTTTTTCATAAAGACAAAGATGGAGAACACAAGGAAGACTATGAAGAGTGGTTCAAACGCCATAAAGCTGACCGGCGTACACTCAGAAAACAGAGACATACACATTTTGAGCAGAATCCGCTGATCAGTATTGTGATTCCGCTGTACTGTACTCCAACCCCATATCTAAAGGAATTGATCGATTCTGTTCGGGCACAGAGTTACACAAACTGGCAGCTTTGTCTGGCAGATGGAAGTCCGGATCAGAAAGTAGAAGAATATATTCAGAAGCGTTATGGAAAAGACAGCCGTATCCTGTACAAACATCTGGAGGAAAATGGCGGTATTTCCATTAATACAAATAAAGCGATTGAGATGGCGACGGGGGAATATCTGATGCTCAGTGATCACGACGATACGCTGGAACCGGATGCGTTATATGAAATCGTCAAAGCCATCAATGACCATCAGGGGCCGGAGATTGTTTATACAGATGAAGACAAGCTGAGTATGGATGGGGAATTTTATTTTGAACCCCATTTTAAATCAGATTATAACCTGTTTCGTTTAAGAGATAATAATTATATCTGCCACATTTTTGCAGTCAAAAAAGCCCTGGTAGATCAGGTAGGCGGTCTGAGACAGGAGTATGACGGTTCTCAGGATTATGATTTTATCCTGCGTTGCTGCGAACAGGCAAAACAGGTAATCCATATTCCGAGAGTACTGTATCACTGGAGATGTCATATGAATTCCGTTGCGGCAAATCCAGAGAGTAAGACGTATGCGTATGAAGCCGGATGCCGTGCAATTCAGGAACATTACAGAAGAGTTGGTATTGAGGCTGAAGTGGAGATGACGAAACATCCGGGCTGGTATCGCAGTCATGTGAAGATTCAGGGTGAGCCGCTTGTTTCCATCCTTATTCCAAATAAAGACCACATTGATGATCTTGAAAAATGTCTTTCTTCCATTTATGAGAAATCAACATGGAAAAATTACGAGATACTGGTAGTTGAAAATAACAGCGAAAAGTCAGAAACATTTGAGTATTATAAAAATCTTTCCTGGCGTTATCCAAAAGCAAGGGTGCTCACCTGGAAAGAGGGATTTAATTATGCCGCAATCAATAATTTTGCAGCAAAGGATGCAAAGGGCAGTTATCTGCTGTTCCTGAATAATGATGTAGAAGTCATTACTCCGGGATGGATCGAAGAAATGTTGATGATCTGCCAGCAGCCAGATGTCGCAATCGTTGGTGCTAAACTTTATTATCCGGATAATCTGATCCAGCATGCAGGTGTTGTCCTGGGGATGGGCGGAATTGCAGGACATATCATGTGCCAGGCATCATGCGAAGACAAAGGATATTTCGGAAGAGCCGTAAATGTTCAGGAAATCAGTGCGGTAACGGCGGCATGCATGCTTATGAAAGTCGAAGATTTTGAAGCTGTGGGTGGTTTTGACGAAGAGTTTGTGGTTGCATTTAATGATATTGATCTTTGCATGAAAGAGCGGGCAGTTGGAAAGAAAGTTGTATTTACACCATATGCGGAACTTTATCACTATGAATCCAAGTCAAGGGGAATGGAAGACACACCGGAAAAACAGTTCCGTTTCGAAAAGGAAACAAAACATTTCGAAGAGAAATGGGGCGAACAGATGAGCAAGGGAGATCCGTATTATAATCCGAATCTGTCACTGAAAGAAGCAGACTGTTCCCTGAGAGAAGACTGAGAAATGAGGTAGGATAATTCTATATGGCAAGAGAAATTTTTGAGGTAACAAAGGACCGATTCCATCTGCAGGATCCATGTTGTTATATTCTGCAGGGCACATGGCCCAAAGAAGCCAAAATGCGTGCGAAACTGGACGGATCTGAGGTAAAGGCAGAAATTCAGCGACTGGAAGTCGTCAGTGCACTGGAACGATTTAAAGATCCAGACCTGATGCGGGGCGAGCGGATCACAGCGGCTGTACAGCTTCCGGGATCTCTGGAGGGATACCAGAAACTTAGTATTTATGCGGAGATGCCGGAAAAAACATTTTGCTGGTTTTCGATTTCAGTAAAGAATCTTGAAAAAAGAAGGGGAAAACCACAGTTTTACATTGAAGAGGAAAAAGTGCAGCAGGGATTTCTGCGTGTCCGGGGATGGGCAGTGGCAGCAGAACCAGTACGTATCCAGATCTTTGATGAAAATAAAGAAAAAATCCAGGCGGAAGTACTTCGGACGGAGCGTGTGGATGTAGAACAGCTTTATGAAGAGATGGAACAGATGGAAAACAAAGACAAATCAGGATTCTTTGTGGAGCTGACAAATCTAAAAGGCAAAGTTGTTTACATTGTTTTTTATGCCGGAAATACAAAATCTGTGCATGTGGTTCCGTTGCAGCAGACGGTGGTGATCCGGAAAAAAATCGAAAAATATGCAAAAAAAGGAATCCGTTACTGGAAAACACAGGGAAGTGCCGCTCTTGTCGGAAAAGTTGCAGCTAAGGTCAGAACGGCATCTACCAGGGAAATTCCATATCAGAAGTGGATCGTCAGACATCTTCCGGGACCGAAGGAACTGGAACGTCAGAGAAGAGAAAAATTTGATTTTCAGCCAAAGATTTCCATTGTGATCCCACTGTATAAAACACAGGAAAAATATCTTCGACAGTTGGTTGAGACGATCAAAGAGCAGACATATCCGAACTGGGAGCTTTGTCTGTCAGATGGAAGTGGGGCAAATTCACCAATCGCCGGTTTGCTTGAATCACTTGCAGCATCGGATGAGCGGATTAAAGTAGTGTCTCATGAGGAATCACTGCAGATTTCTGAAAATACAAATGCTGCGATTGAGATTGCGACGGGTGATTATATTGCGTTTGCAGATCATGATGATGAACTGACACCAAATGCGCTGTTTGAATGTGTGAAGGCACTGAATAAAAACAGAGATGTGAAGGTCCTTTATTCTGATGAGGATAAGATGTCGATGGATGGACATAAATTCTTCCAGCCGCATTTCAAACCAGACTACAATCCGGATCTTCTGTGCACAGTAAATTACATCTGTCATTTATTTGTTGTTGACAGAAAAGTTATTGAACAGGTCGGAACTCTCCGTAAAGAATTTGACGGAGCGCAGGATTATGACTTTATTTTCCGCTGTATAGAGGCTGTCAGCCCGGAAGAGATCTGTCATGTACCGAAGATCCTGTATCACTGGAGATGTCATGAGGAATCCACCGCGGAAAATCCGGAGAGCAAAACTTATGCATTTGAATCCGGGAAGCGTGCGATTGAAGAGCACTACAGAAGAACGGGTATCGACGCAGAAGTATATCAGGGAGAGTTTCTGGGGCTCTACAGGACAAGATTTCACAGAGACCATGATCCACTGATTTCCATCATTATTCCGAATAAAGATCATATTGATGATCTGAAACGGTGTATGGATTCCATTGATCAGAAATCTACTTACAAAAATTATGAATATATCATTGTTGAAAATAACAGTACAGATGATGCTACTTTCCAGTATTACAAAAAACTGGAAGCAGAGAATCCAAAAGCCCATGTGGTTTATTGGGATAAGGAGTTCAATTATTCTGCAATCAATAATTATGGAGCTGCTTTTGCAAAAGGTGAATATCTCCTTCTGCTGAATAACGATACGGAAATCATTAATGAGGATTGTCTGGAAGAACTGCTTGGTTACTGTATGCGCAGTGATGTTGGAGCTGTCGGTGCCAGAATGTATTATGAGGACGATACGATTCAGCACGCAGGTGTAGTCATTGGTTTCGGCGGAATTGCAGGGCATTGTTTTGTTCTGCAGCCGAGAGGAACGACAGGCTACTGCCACAGAATCATCTGTGCACAGGATTACAGTGCAGTTACTGCTGCATGTATGATGGTGAAGCGCGAAGCTTTTGACAAAGTCGGAGGGCTTACAGAAGAACTTGCAGTTGCATTTAATGACATTGATTTCTGTATGAAACTGCGAGAAGCCGGTTATCTGATCGTATATAATCCATACGCAGAACTGTATCATTATGAATCCAAGTCCAGAGGATTGGAGGATACACCGGAAAAAGTAGCACGATTTAATAAAGAAATTCAGATTTTTGAAAGACGTTGGCCGGATATCATGCGTGACGGGGACCCATATTACAACCCGAATCTGACATTAAAGAGCCAGGATTTTTCACTGAAACGGATATAGGAGGATTTTGCATGAAAGTATTAGTAACAGGTGTAAAAGGACAGCTGGGTTATGATGTTATGAATGAGCTGGCCAAAAGAGGTTATGAAGGCGTTGGTGTGGATGTGGATGAAATGGATATCACAGACAGAGCTGCTGTTGAGCGTGTGATCGGAGAAGTACATCCGGACAAAGTTGTTCATTGTGCTGCATGGACAGCAGTAGATGCGGCTGAGGATAACCAGGAAGTCTGCCACAAAGTCAATGCAGAAGGTACGGAAAATATTGCCAGAATTTGTGGAAAACTTGATATTCCAATGGTGTATATCAGTACAGATTACGTATTTGACGGACAGGGAACTCGTCCGTGGGAGCCGGATGATCCGGTTGTAAAACCATTGAATGTTTATGGCCAGGCAAAATATGATGGAGAGGTTGCTGTAGAAAAATATGCTCCAAAACATTATATTGTACGTATTGCATGGGTATTTGGACTTAATGGCAAGAACTTTATCAAAACTATGCTGAATCTTGGCAAGACGCATGATACTCTGACAGTTGTTGATGACCAGATCGGAACACCTACTTATACTTATGATCTTGCGAGACTTCTGGTGGATATGCTCGAAAAAGAAGAGTATGGTAAATATCATGCAACAAATGAAGGTGGATACATTTCCTGGTGTGATTTTGCAAAAGAAATTTTCCGTCAGGCAGGTATGGATGTAAAAGTACTTCCGGTAAGTTCAGCAGAATATCCGGCAAAGGCAAAACGTCCGACAAACAGCCGTCTTGAAAAGAAAAAACTGGAAGAACATGGTTTCACAAGACTGCCAGATTGGAAAGATGCACTTGGTCGTTATCTGAAAGAAATTCAGCAAAATAATTGAGAAGCAGAGAATAAAAGATAAAAAGAACCGGCTGCTGTCTGAAAAGACAGTGGCCGGTTCTTGCATGTTCGTAAGTTTGACAGAAATCAGGATTTCGCAACCTTTACGATGCGGAAAAGGATCAGGAGAAGCAGAAGAAGTCCGATACCGCCGATCACAAAGTATGGAACAGAAGTATGACTGACTGTATAATCCTGGGCATTTGTCAGATTCTGTGTGCTGGCTTCAATAACAGCAGTATCTTCTTCCGGTGAAGTTACAGACATAACCGCAGTGCCGACCGGAGTTCCATTAAAGAGAAACTGACGGTTGTACTGTCCATCCTGAACTTCGCCATCCTGTGTTGTAAGTGCATCAGCAGTAGTACCGTTTGGTACAAATACGTTTCCACCGGATGCCATATCAAAATCATTATCTCCAAGAGAAAGGAGCTGGAAGTTGTCAAATCCATAGTTGAGAAGACTGACTGCTTCGGCAGCAGTTGTGCCGGATGCACCCTGGAGAATAACGGCGATCAGAGAAACTCCGTTTTTTTCTGCTCCGCAGACCAAAGTACTTCCGGAAGCTTCTGTGTATCCCTCGCGTCCACCGAGACAATACTGATAATAAGAAGCATTTGTATTGTTCAGCATAGAGAAGTTGTTGGTCAGTACACGTTCACCGCCAGATACATTGGTGGCCGGAATCGTATAGGAAGTGGTTTCTGCAATGGCTCGAAAAGATTCGTTGTCGATAGCCGCTTTTGTGATCAATGCCATATCATGAGCGGTTGTATGCTGATTTTCGTCAGGAAGTCCGGTAGGATTAGTGAATACGGTATTGGTACATCCAAGTTCGACAGCACGGTTGTTCATCATCTGAACAAATCCGTCAACGGAACCACCGATCTGTTCTGCAATCTGAAGAGCAACATCATTGGCAGATGCAAGCATGATCGCATACAGACATTGTTCTACAGTAAAGACTTCATCCAGCTGAGCGGAAATACTTGCACCGCCGTCCGTGACACCGGAAACACCGGTCGCGGTCATAGTAACCTGATCGCTCAGCTGTGCATTTTCCAGAGTCAGAAGCGTGGTCATAACTTTTACTGTAGCACCGGGGTAAAGAACCTGGTCCATGTTTTTGGCATAAACGGTAGTCTGTGTACTGTCTTCCATGATCATTGCAGCTGTGGAGGTTATATCCGGACCCTGTGGCCAGCCGGAGATGCTGTTGGTCGAAATGGAAGAGGTCTGCGTTTCGGCCGTTTCTTCGGCTGCCAGGACAGGTGTCTGGAATATCAGTGTACATGCAAGCCCAAGAGCCATCAGACCACTATATAATCTTTTTGATTTCATAAATCTGTACTCCCATTATATTTCTTATCTTAAGGTTTCAATAGAATCTATCATATCCCATTTTAGCGCTTAATTCAAGCAGAATGACATACGCCCTTGCAAAAACAGGGGCAGGATGATAAAATGATATCCGATTATATATAAAAACAAAGAAAAATAACCTGAGGGTATCAATAAAATATGAGTAAAAATAAAGATGTGGCAGGGCATATCGAATGGGGAAGGATGCTGAAAAAATTAAACCCTTATACGATCAAAAAAGGACTGCGTTATTTTAAGCATTACGGACCAAAAGAATTCTGGATACGCCTTCATGAACGTTTTGAACCGGAAGAAGTGCCATATGGCCCCTGGTATGAGGCCTATATACCGGATGAGGCAGAGCTTGAGAAACAGCGTCATCACAGATTTTCAAGTGCTCCCCTGATCAGTGTGGCGGTTCCGGCATACCGGACGCCGGAAACATTCCTGCGTCAGATGATCGATTCACTTCTGGCACAGACTTACGGCAACTGGGAGCTGTGTATTGCAAACGGCAGTCCGGATGATGAACAGATGAAACAGGTACTTGCTGAGTATACACAGAGGGACAGCCGCATACGTGTACAGGAATTAAAAGAGAATCTTGGAATTGCAGGGAACACAAATGCAGCACTTGCAATGACGGAAGGTGAGTTTGCCGGAATACTGGATCATGATGATCTGCTTGCACCAAATGCGCTTTATGAGATTGCGCTTGCGCTGGAAAAAGATCCGGAACTGGACGCTGTTTATACGGATGAAGATAAGGTGACTACAGACCTGAGCGAGCATTTTCAGCCGCATCTGAAGCCCGATTTTAATCTGGATCTTCTGCGCTCCAATAACTATATCTGTCATTTTTTTGTTGCCAGACAGTCTGTTATACGTAAAGCTGGCGGCTTCAGGCAGGAATTTGACGGAGCGCAGGATCATGATTTTATCTTTCGCTGTGTAGAGGAGGCCGGCAAGATCGGACATGTTCCGGAAATCCTTTATCACTGGCGGACGCATAAAGCATCTACGGCAGATAATCCTGCAAGCAAGATGTATGCATTTGAAGCAGGCAGGCGTGCAATTGAAGCACATCTGAAACGCACCGGTACAGAGGGAACAGTAACACATACACCGGATCTCGGATTTTTCCGGGTACAGTATCCGGTCCATGGAGAACCGCTTGTTTCGATCATCATTCCAAATAAAGATGAGAAAGAAGCGCTTCATGCGTGTATTGCATCTATAAAAGAAAAAACAAAATATCAGAATTATGAGATCATCATTGTAGAGAATAACAGTACTTCTGAGGAGATTTTTGCATATTACGAAGAACTGAAGAAAGATCCGAAGATTCGAGTCATTCGCTGGGAAAAAGAATTTAATTATTCTGCAATCAACAATTATGGAGCACGTTATGCAAATGGGGAGTATCTTCTGTTCCTGAATAATGATGTGACAGTTATTACAGAAGGCTGGTTGACAGAAATGCTTGGAATGTGTCAGCGCAGGGAGGTCGGAGCAGTAGGTGTAAAGCTGCTTTATCCGGATGATACGATCCAGCATGCAGGCTGTGTAATTGGAATTGGCGGAATTGCCGGACATATGTTCGTGAATATGCCGGCAAATCGTACCGGATATCTGCATAAGGCTTCAATCATTCAGGACATGAGTGCAGTGACTGCAGCATGCATGATGATGAAAAAAGCAGCTTTTGAGGAAGTTGGTGGATTTACCGAGGAACTGTCCGTTGCATTCAATGATGTAGATCTTTGTCTGAAGGTCAGAGAGACTGGCAGACTGATCGTTTATGATCCATATGTACAGCTGTATCATATGGAATCAAAAACACGAGGTGCAGAAGACAGCCAGGAGAAGGTACGGCGTTTTCAGGAAGAAATCGAGTATATCCGGTGTCACTGGATCGATATTCTGAAAAAAGGAGATCCGTACTATAATAAGAACCTTTCTCTTTCAAAATGGAATTATTCTCTTCGTCCATTGAAAGGAATGGAGTTAAAAGAGAAAGAAAACAGATAGGAGATAATATGGAAGTATCGGTGATCATACCGAATTTTAATGGAATCGCATTTCTGGACAGCGTTTTGGGAAGTCTGGAAGGGCAGACACTGAAAAATTTTGAAGTGATCCTGGTGGATAACGGATCCGCAGACGGAAGCTGTTCGTTTGTAAGTGCAAATTATCCATGGGTGCATATTATTGAGCTGCCGGATAACTTTGGATTCTGCCGGGCTGTCAATGAGGGAATAAAAGCAGCAAAAGCACCATATGTACTGCTTCTGAATAATGATACGGAAGTAAAGGAAGATTTTGTGGAGCAGATGCTGCTGGCGATAAGAAGACATAAAAATGCTTTTTCGTGTGCGGCACGAATGGTACAGTATCATGACAGAGATAAGCTGGATGATGCAGGAAATTATTACTGTGCGCTGGGCTGGTCTTTTGCGCGGGGAAAAGGAAAAAATATTGATCTGTATCAGAAAGAAGAAAAAATTTTTTCAGCCTGCGGAGGTGCAGCTATTTATCGTAAAAAGATCATGGAAAAGATCGGATATTTTGATGAGGAGCATTTCGCATATCTGGAGGATACGGATATCGGATACCGTGCCAGAATTTATGGATATGAAAACTGGTATGCACCGGATGCAGTCGTATATCATGTGGGAAGTGGTACGAGTGGATCCAGATATAATCATTTCAAGACCAGATATTCTTCCAGAAATAATATTTATCTGATCTATAAAAATATGCCTCTCCTTCAGATCATCCTGAATCTGCCGTTTCTGGTAGCGGGTTTTCTGATCAAGTTTCTGTTCTTTGCACTAAAAGGAATGGGAAAAGAATACCTGGCCGGTATCAAAAACGGATTTTCTATCAGCATGAATCACAGGAAAGTTCCGTTTTCGGTTAAACATCTTCCCAATTACTGTAAGATACAGCTTGAATTGTGGGAAAATATGTTCCGCAGAATTCGGGCATAAAGTCATTTTTACAGTGGTTTATGGAAATTTAATATAATAAAAGATAAGATTTTATTGATTTTGAAGGACAACTATTATAATATAAACGTGTCTGTCCAGACATGGGATTCAGAATGTACGGACAGAGATGCTTAAAACACAATGAAATGGATAGAGGTGGCAGAGATTGATTCAGGACAATCAGAAGAATTTCAGTCGTCTCCAGATGTTAATTGATGCCATTGTCATTGCTGTGACCTATGTACTTGCCTGGATGATCCGTTTTATCGGTCCGTTTGCATATTCAGCAGTCCGGGCACTTGCGTTTGAAGAGTACATGTTTGCATTGATATTTATCATACCGGGGTATCTGCTTCTGTATCAGGCATTTACTTTATATGAGCCTTTGCATATGCAGGGGCGCAGACTGGTTCTGGCAAATATCATCAAGGCAAATGTACTCGGACTTCTGCTGATCGTATTCAGTCTGTATATGATGGGAGAGTCTGATTTCTCCCGACTGACGGTTTACATTTTCTGTGTGATCAACATCTTTGCAGAATGGGGAGTAAGGCTCTTTATTTTCTCCATGCTGAGAAAAATGAGAAAGCGCGGACTGAATCAGAAGCAGATGATACTGGTAGGTTACAGCCGGGCAGCGGAAGAATATATTGACAGAATTCAGCAGAATCCACAGTGGGGTTATGTTGTCAGAGGAATCCTTGATGATAATGTTCCGGCAGGAACTGTTTATAATGGAATCAAGGTTATCGGACGAATTGCAAATCTTTCTGTGATACTTCCTGCAAACAGGCTGGATGAGATTGCAATTACACTGGGACTGAGTGAATATTACCGACTGGAGGAAATTGTCGGAATGTGTGAGAAATCCGGTGTTCATACCAAATTTATACCGGATTATAATAAGATCATTCCTACGAAACCATATACGGAAGATATACTGGGACTTCCGGTGATCAACATCCGTTATGTTCCATTGAGTAATACATTTAATGCAATGGTCAAACGCTTGATGGATGTTGTTGGGGCGATCATGGCGATCATTGTTTCTTCACCGGTCATGCTGCTGATGTGCATACTCATCAAATTGACATCACCGGGACCACTTATATACCGACAGGAGCGTGTCGGACTTCATAATAAGAATTTCTGGATGTACAAATTCCGTTCTATGGAAATTCAGCCGGAGGCCGAAGAAAAGAAGGCCTGGACAGTTAAGAATGATCCGAGGGTAACCGGAATCGGTAAATTTATGAGAAGGACCAGCATTGATGAACTGCCTCAGCTGTTTAATATTCTGAAGGGTGATATGAGTCTGGTGGGACCGAGACCGGAGAGACCGTTTTTTGTTGAGAAATTCCGTGAGGAAATTCCAAGATATATGGTGAAACATCAGGTGCGTCCGGGACTTACTGGCTGGGCACAGGTAAATGGTTACCGGGGAGATACCTCTATTCGTAAACGTATTGACTGTGATCTCTACTATATAGAGAACTGGTCGATCGGATTTGATATAAAGATATTGTTCCTGACGATTTTCAAAGGGTTCATTAATAAAAATGCATATTAAAGATAAGGGGAGAGAAGATGGCAAGACCTAAGTCAAAAACAAAAAAGATACTATTTGCTGTTGAAATTATTGTTCTTCTGCTGTTTATCGGTGGTCTGTATGTATATGGACAGCTGAATTCAAAACTGGACAAGATCAATCAGCCAGTTCTGGATGACAGTAAGATCAAAGTAAACCAGGAAGTACAGGATTCTATTGATTCACAGGAATCAACTCTGACAGGTTATACAACATATGCTCTGTTTGGTATTGACCACCGTGATAAAAATACTGCACTCGGCGGTGAGAACAGTGATACAATTATTATTGCAAGCGTAAATAATGACACAAAAGATGTGAAGCTGGTTTCTGTATATCGAGATACCCTTCTCAATCTTGGTAACGATACTTATTCCAAGGCGAACGCAGCGTATGCTTACGGTGAAGCCGAACAGGCGATCACAATGCTGAATACAAACCTCGACCTGAACATCAGCGAATATGCAACCGTAAACTTCAATGCGCTGACAACGATCATCGATGACCTTGGTGGACTGGATATGGACATGTCTTATGCCGAGATTGTTCATATGAATAACTACTGTGTAGAGACATCCGAAGAAACAGGTAAGGATTATACACCGATCGAACTTCCGGACAGACCGGATGATATCGAGGCAGTTCAGTATCATTATCATCTGAATGGTGTACAGGCAACTTCTTACTGTCGTATCCGTTATACAGCAAGCCTTGATATGGGACGTACAGAGAGACAGAGACGTGTGATCCAGATGATCGTCAGCAAGGCAAAATCTGCCGGTCTTGGCAAGATCTTCAAGATCATGGACGATGTATTCCCGATGGTTACAACTTCTATGACAAAAGACGAAATCCTGCAGCTTCTGCCTACTCTGATCGGTTACAGTGTAGACGATACGACAGGATTCCCGACATCTTATAAGTTCTCTAATGTTAAGGGAAGTATTATTGTACCGACAACTCTGGAGACAAATGTTATCGAACTGCACAAGTTCCTTTATGGAGATGAAGCATACACACCATCTGCGACTGTAAAAGCAAACAGTGAAAAGATTCTTGAAATCGTCGGTGGTGAGAGCAGTCTGGACGATAAACAGGCAACTGTTGAAGAAAATACAACAAATGACACTGTTATTTTTGAAAAGAATGGAAGTGGCTGGTCTGATACAAGCTCTGATTACGGTTCTGACAGCGATAGCTCCGGTGGTGGAGACTATAGTGGTGATGAGACTGATAACAGCGGTGGTTCTTCTTCTGGTGGCGGAGATTACAGTAATGATGGTTCCGACAACAGTGGTGATGACAGTTCCGGTGGCGGAGACTATGAAGGACCAACGACTCCGGAACCGGATTACGGCGGAGATGACAACGGTGGTGGAGACACCGGCGGAGATGAAAGCGGTGGCGGAGACACCGGCGGAGACGAAAGCGGTGGCGGAGACATCGTTGACGAAGGCAGTGGAGATGACAGTGGAGCGGCTGCAGAGGCGACAGGCACTCCTGATGCTGCTTAAATTCATAAAGATAAGACGATAGTTAAGAAGGGAATTTCTCATTGAAGAAATTCCCTTCTTCTGTTACCATACATTTATAAAGAAATATAGGGAGAAATTATGGAAAATATAAAAGTGGATGTGATCATTCCGGCGTATCATCCGGGAAAAGAATTTTCCACGTTGATCGAACGTCTTACAAAACAGACATTTCCGATACACCGGATCATTGTAATGAATACAGAAGAAACATACTGGAATAAAGAACTGGAAGAAAAGTTTTCAATCCTGGAAGTGCATCATCTGAAAAAACAGGAATTTGATCATGGTGCAACACGTGCATGTGCAGCTGAACTTTCAGATGCGGATGTTATGGTATTTATGACGCAGGATGCATTACCCGCAGATAAAAGTCTGATTGAAAATCTGGTAAAAGCACTGACAGAAGATGAAAAGACTGGTGCAGCGTATGCCAGACAGCTTCCGAATGAAAACTGCAGTTTTGTCGAGAAATACACAAGATCTTTTAATTATCCGGACAGATCAGCTGTAAAAACAAAAGACGATCTGCCGGTTTACGGAATCAAAACATTTTTCTGCTCTAACGTATGTGCTGCTTACAAAAGGGATATCTATCAGAAACTTGGTGGCTTTGTAAGAAAGGCAATTTTTAATGAGGATATGATCTATGCCGGCAGGCTGATCCAGGAGGGCTATGCAGTTGCATATGCCGCAGATGCAAAAGTGATTCATTCACATAACTATTCCTGTATGCAACAGTTTCACAGAAATTTTGATTTGGGTGTATCACAGGCAGAACATCCGGAAATTTTTGCAGGAGTGCCGTCAGAGGGAGAAGGAATAAAACTTGTAAAGAAAACAATAAACTACCTGATCCAAAAAAGAAAAATATGGCTGATTCCGGGAGTAATACTTCAGTCGGGCTGTAAATATGCCGGCTATCTGAGTGGTAAAAACTATCGTAAACTTCCTCGAAAAATGATTTTATGGTGTACAATGAACCGCGAATACTGGAAGGTGTAAAAAATACAGACGGCTGTCAATGAAACAGCTATAAGCACACGGTTTTTTAAAGGAGTTGTCACATTTTGAACACAATTGATTGTTACACTGTTTTCATAGGATAAAAAAGATAAAAAGAAAGGAGCACAGGCATGGATGATGAAAAAAAATGGAATCTGAATGCTCCGCAGAATGATACAGAAAACAATCGACAGAATGAGCCACCAAGATATGAACATTATTGTATGCATCAGAATACAGAATCAGATACAGTGAAGGAATTACCTGAAAAGAAAAAAAACAAAAAACGTGGCGGAAAAAAACTTGCAGAAACGATTTCGCTGGCAGTTGTATTCGGGCTGGTAGCAGGTGTTGTATTTCAGGGAGTGAATTTTGCGTCCGAGAAATATCTGGGATCAGACGGGAAGGACAGTCAGATAGAGACAGCACAGCTTGCAGGAGATTCTTCGGCAGATGGAAGTGATTCGAATGAAAGTGAAGGAGCTGCTTCAAGTGAAACTGCCGCTTCGGAAACAGCAGCTGCTGTGTCACAGACGGGTTCTGTTGCAGAAGTTGCAGATACAGCAATGCCAACGGTAGTCGCAATTACATCTGTAAGTGTACAGGAAATCCCAAATTATTTCCGGGCATTTGGATTTGGTTATGGCACACAGCAATATTCCAGTGAGGGAAGCGGTTCTGGAATCATTGTCGGAGAAAATGACGATGAGCTTTTGATCGCAACAAATAATCATGTGGTATCCGGTGCGACAACACTCAGTGTATGCTTTGTCGGAAATGATGTAGTCAACGCAGAAGAGGAAACGGTGGATATGTCCGGCAGCGATGGTGATGTCAATGTGGAAGATGCAGTCAGTGCCAAGATAAAAGGTACGGATGAATCAAATGACCTGGCTGTGGTTGCAGTTCAGAAATCAGATATACCGGAAGACACACTCTCGCAGATCAAAATAGCGCAGCTTGGCAATTCCGATGACCTTCAGGTGGGGGAACAGGTTGTGGCAATTGGAAATGCACTTGGATATGGACAATCAGTTACCTCCGGATGGATCAGTGCATTGAACAGAAACATTTCGACAGATGATGGTACCAGTTCAAGCCTGATTCAGACAGATGCAGCGATTAATCCAGGTAACAGTGGTGGAGCACTGCTGAATATGCAGGGAGAAGTGATCGGCATCAACTCTGCAAAGTATGCGGACAGTGCGGTAGAGGGAATGGGATACGCAATTCCAATATCCAAGGCACAGCCGATTCTTGAGGAACTGATGAACCGTCAGACAAGAGATAAAGTTGAATCAGAGAATGCTGCTTATCTTGGGGTCGTTACGGCTGATCTTTCCACAGAGGCAATACAGATGTATGATATGCCGGAGGGAGCTTTTGTTATCCGTGTGGAGAAAAATTCCGCTGCAGGGAAAGCAGGTATCCAGAAAGGTGATATTATCGTAAGTTTTGATGGACAGACAGTCAGCGGCAAAGATGATCTGGAGAGTAAGCTTGCGTATTATGCATCCGGTGAGACGGTGGATGTTGTTGTATCAAGAGCAGATAACGGAGAGTATGTTCAGAAGACAATTTCAGTCACGCTCGGAAGCAAAAATTAATTTATAAAAACTTTAGTTTACAGTTTTACTGGTTATGTTATAATGAACGCATAGATTCGAAGATGCAGAATGCACTTTTGATCTGTGCGTTCTTTATATGAGACAGATAACAACTATGCAGAAGGAGTTTACAGATATATGGCAGATAAATACGAGGATGAGATTTTAGAGGGAGAGGTCAGCGATGACGATGATCAGGAAGAAAACAAGAAAGAACCTGAGAAGTACTGTACGCTCTGTCATCGGGCAGAGAGTCAGGTTGGTAAGATGATCGATCTTCCTAATAATATACATATATGTCCGGACTGTATGCAGAGAAGCTTTGACAGTATGAATCAGCAGATGCAGACAGGAAATTTTAATTATGGTGATCTGCTCAATATGCCAAATGTCAGCATGATCGATCTCAGCAGTTTCCAGAATCAGATGGGACAGCAGAAGAAACCCAAAAAGAAAAAAGCAGAAAAGAAAGAACCAGTCCTGGATCTCAAGAAGATTCCGGCACCGCATAAGATCAAGGCTACCCTGGATGAATATGTGATCGGTCAGGAATATGCCAAGAAGGTAATGTCCGTTGCCGTTTACAATCATTATAAACGTGTAGCAACAGATACCATGGATGAGATCGCAATTGAAAAATCCAATATGCTGATGATCGGACCTACCGGATGCGGAAAGACCTATCTGGTCAAAACACTGGCCAAACTGCTTGATGTTCCGCTGGCGATTGCCGATGCGACTTCTCTTACAGAAGCAGGATATATTGGTGATGATATTGAAAGTGTTGTTTCCAAATTGCTTGCAGCGGCTGATAATGATGTGGAGAAGGCTGAGCATGGAATCATCTTTATTGATGAGATTGACAAGATCGCAAAGAAGAAAAATACCAATCAGCGAGATGTCAGCGGAGAAGCTGTACAGCAGGGTATGCTGAAACTTCTGGAAGGAGCAGATGTGGAAGTGCCGATCGGAGCCAACAGCAAGAATGCAATGGTTCCATTGACAACGGTAAATACAAGAAATATTCTGTTTATCTGTGGAGGCGCTTTCCCGGATCTGGAAAATATCATTAAAGAACGTCTGAATAAGCAGGCGTCTATTGGATTTTATGCAGATCTGAAAGACAAGTATGATGACGATCCACATATTCTGGAGAAGGTGACGGTGGAAGATCTTCGAAGTTTTGGTATGATTCCGGAGTTTATCGGACGTCTGCCGATCATATTTACCATGAATGGGCTTACAGAGGATATGATGGTACAGATCTTAAGCGAGCCACGCAATGCGATCCTGAAACAATATCAGAAGCTTCTGGCACTGGACGAGGTAAAACTGGAATTTGAAGAGGGAGCACTGCATGCCATTGCAGCCAAAGCAATGGAAAAACACACAGGAGCCAGAGCTCTTCGGGCAATTCTGGAAGAATATATGCTGGATATTATGTATGAGATTCCGAAAGATGATAATATCGGTCAGGTTACGATCACAAGAGAATATATAGAAGGCAATGGTGGCCCGAAGATTCTTCTCAGAGGACAGGAAGTTCCGCTGCTGGAAGGAAATCACTAAATACAGAGTATATATAACATGGCTTTTTATAAAGAAAGAGAGGTAACTTATCATGGCAAAAGATTTTTTTGGAAGTCTTGGAGAAACACTTACAAAAACTGCGAAGGAACTGAGCGGACGTGCAGAGGAGGTTTATGAGACCCAGAGACTTAAAAACAAAATCTCCGGTGAAGAACGACAGATAGAAAAAGCAATGGCCGACCTCGGAAGAATCATTTACAAACGTTATAAAAAGGAAATTCCGGTAGATGATGCACAGAAAGCACTTTGCGAACAGATTGACCAGCGCATGGAACAGATCGAGAAATATAAAACAGATATATCTGAACTGAAGGTAAAAAATAAACGTTTTTGTCCATCCTGCGGAAGTCCGCTTGCAAAAGATGATGCGTTCTGTTCACAGTGTGGCGCAGCATGTCCGACTATTGAACCGGAAGAAGATGCCGGAGATGATGTGATCGAGGGAACAGCAGAAGAAGTTGCTGAAGAGACTGCAACAGAGGAAACAGACGAAACTGTTGAGGAAGCAAATGCAGATACTGCTGAAGATGCGGTAACAACAGAAGAAACAGTAGAGGAAGCTGCTGAGGCAGAGGAAGCAGCACAGACAGATGCAGAAGAGCAAACGGAAGCAGAGGGCGAAAAAGAAGAATAATGTCAGTGAAATAAATGATCTGAACAAATAAAAAAGAACAGGCTGAAATGCAACATCATACAGATGCAGCGTTTCAGTCTGTTCCTTTTATTTGTGAAAAACTCTGCCTGGATTGTGGATAACTGATGGCGTCTGGCTTTTACAATGTGTATACAAGGATGCCGGCAATGATGATCAGATTACCGATCAGTTTCCCCTTTGTGATCTTTTCGTTCAGGATGAAACGAGAAAGCAATAATACGAATACATAAGCGGCAGTATCGATCACAGGCCCATAGCGCATGTCTACTTTGGTATAACACCAGGTGTTCAGAAGAAGAATACCGAAGAACATCACATAGGCGAGGATGACACGCCAGTTGAGATATTCTCTTAAAGGATTGTCATATTTTATATTTGCACTTTGCTTCAGAAGAATCTGGGAGATTGCGGAAAAGAAAGTTCCTCCCAGCATGATCAGGATAAAAGTTCTATTCATATCTCTGCACCGTCCATACTCCGAATAATACGATCAGGATTCCGATGATGTTCTGTACGGAAAGCTGTTCATGAAAAATTGCGACTGCCCAGATCTGTGACCACAGAAGATAGACACTTTTGTTGGCATAGGCGGTGGACAGTGAGAATTTTTTGATGACCTGTTGCCAGGCGATCGCGTAGATTCCGCAGTTGGCGATCATCAGGAACAGGAATACATATAGAAGCGGGGCATGCAGTCCGTTTTTATTGTACTGGATCGAGGCAAGTTTTGAAAAAACACTTGTCAGAGAAAACAGCAGAATATTCAGATGGAGCTGCAGATAGTTTCTGAAATTTTTCATAATTCCTCCACAATATTATTTTTTGACCAATATTTATTAATTTTACACCATATACTAATTGTTTACAATGGATTATGAAAATGATATGATAAAAAAGAATGCATAAATTTATTGCGTATTTAGAAAGAAAGGGAAACCTATGAGTTTGTATTCCGTTGTTGTTCCTGTATACAATTCCGAACACACCTTACAGGAACTTTATACACGCCTGGAAAAAGTATTCCGGGAAGTAATAAAAGAAGAGTTTGAACTGATTCTTGTGGATGACGGTTCCAAAGACCGTTCCTTTGAAGTCATGCAGGAACTTCGTGCAAAGGACAATAGAGTTCGCATCATACAGATGGCAAGAAATTTTGGACAGCATCCGGCGCTTCTGTGTGGATTTGCACATGTGAAAGGTGATTTTGTTGTAACCATGGATGATGACCTGCAGCATCAGCCGGAAGAACTTCCGAAGATGATAAATGTTATGAGAGAACGCGATGATGTTGATGCGATCATTGCGAGCTATGAAGGCAGACAGCATGGATTTATCCGCAAACTCGGAACGAAATTTTCTGTGTGGGCAACTTCTAAGATGCTTGGCAAAGACCCGGATCTTCAGATCACCAGTTACCGTCTGATCCGTCGCTTCCTTGTAGATGCAATGGTGAAGACAAATACATACCTGCCTCAGATCGGAAACCTTCTGGTGCTGACATCCAACAGAATCATCAACGTACCAGTACAGCATGCGGCAAGGGTTTATGGAAAGAGCGGCTATTCTTTCAAACGTCTTGTGAAGGATCTGATCTATGATATCACCGCACATACAGCATTTCCGCTTCTTATGGTGAGAAATATCGGAATTGCCAGTTTTCTGGTGAGCATGGTCATGGCAGTGTATTTTCTTGTGCGTTACTTTGCGTTTGGTGTGTCGGTTGAAGGCTGGACATCCCTGATGATGGTGATGCTGGCATTTTTTGGACTGATTCTTTTGTCGATTGGGATCATGGGAATCTATCTGATGAATATTCTGAACGAAGCAAAGAAAATGCCACATTATGTTGTGCGCCGGGAGGACACGGACTGATGAAAAAAGAAATCGGAGGCTATTTTGAGCTGGAAGATTTTGGAGGTAAAGAGTATTATCCGAATCTTTATAAAGTAAATCTGGGAAGAACAGCACTTCGGTGGCTTCTGGAAGGCCGCGGTTATACAAAAATATATCTGCCGGTATTCTTATGCGAGTCGGTAACGGAAGCCTGCGAGCAACATGGAATCCGGATCAGCCGTTATCAGTTGGATGCGGAGTTAAATGTTTTGCTTCCCCGGAAAAAACTGGGAGAAAGTGAATGTCTGTATCTGGTCAATTATTACGGTCAACTGACAGATGAGAAGATACTGGCATATCAGAAGATTTTTGGAAACATCATTGTGGATCATACGCATGCTTTCTTTCAGAAACCACTGAAAGGTGTGGATACCCTGTATTCCTGCAGAAAATTCTGGGGAGTCAGTGATGGAGCATATCTTTCCACAGATGCAGTGCTTCCGATGGATAAGCCAGTGGATCATTCCAATAAAAGAATGGGACATATCCTTGGGCGGTACGAAGAAAATGCAGGCGTCTACTATCAGGAGATGCTTCAGAATGCAGCTCGGTATGAAGGCATGGAGATTCGACGTATGTCCAGGCTGACAGAGAATCTTCTGGGAGCAATCGATTATGAGACGGGAAGACGTAAGAGAGAGGAAAATTATCGTATACTTTCCGAGGCACTTCCGTCAGAATTTATTTTTACCCGGGTGACACCGGAGGGGCCATTTGTTTATCCGTATTATCATAAAGAAGGCCTTAAGTTAAGACGCTGGCTTGCAGAACATAAGATTTTTGTACCGACCTACTGGAAAAACATTCTCGAAGAATGTACAGAGAGTAGTCTGGAATATCAGTGGGCAGCAGATGTATTGCCTCTGCCATGTGACCAGCGTTATGGAAAAGAAGAAATGCAATATATGGCAGAACGGATCAAAGAATGGGAGGCAGCCGGAGAATGAAGCACAGATTACTGATACTTGGTACACTGGGCGAATTTGTACAGCTTGTAAAAAAATCAAAAGAACGGGGATATTATACGATCGTCTGTGATGGTTACCCAGATGGACCGGCAAGACAGTATGCAGATGCATCTTACGTAATTCCTGTTACGGATATTGATGCAGTGGCAGAGCTTTGCCAGAAAGAAAAGGTTGATGGAATAATAACCTCTTTTTCGGATCTGCTCATGGAATGCATGGTCAAAATTGCAGAGAAAGCGGGATTGCCCTGCTATCTGAAACCGGAACAGCTTTGCTGGTACAGAGACAAATCAGCCTGTCGGGAACTGCTTTCGAAACTGGGGCTTCCGACGCCTGGATTTGTGAAAGTACCGGCAGCAGAACAGAATGAATATAAACTTGCCGAAATAACAGCAGGGCTTAAATATCCATTGATCAGTAAACCGCTGGATAAATATGGTTCAAGAGGAATTTTCATCATTAAAGATAAGGAGCAGCTTGCAGGAAGTGTTCGTAAAACCGCAGAGTTTACAGATCTGGATGAAATTCTGATTGAAGAATATAATGATGGATTTGAATTTAATATGATGACCTGGGTTTCTGATGGAGCGGTGAGAGTCATCAGTATTGCAGACAGAGAGAAAACACAGTTTGCGGAAGGAGAGCTTCCGGAGAGCACACGAAATGTGTATCCGAGCTGCCTGATCGATAAGGTGGAAGAACCGGCGGTTTCCCTGCTGCAGTCGTATATTGAGTATACCGGACAGAAGGAAGGACCGCTTTCCATGCAGTTTTTCTGGAAAGCAGGAGAGGGAATCCAGGTCTGTGAGATTGCTGCACGTTTCTTTGGCTATGAGCATGAGCTGACTGATATGGTATATCGCTTTAACATGGAAGAACTTTTGCTGAATTATGTTTACGATAACGAGTATGTTACAAAGATGTTGGAAGCGCAGGATATCCGTAAACCATTGATGCATGGAGCTGTTTTGTATTTTCATGGGAGACTGAAACAGATTCAGGAACAACAGGCTGCATATGAACTCGCGGAAGATAAAGCGGTTGTAAAACCGTGGATTTTCTATGAGGCAGGAGAAGAAGTTGTGGCATACGGTCCGAACCCGTACCTTGCACTGTATTATATAGAGGCAGGCAGCCGAGAAGAACTTGATGAGATATCAAGAGATTTTTTTGAGAAAATGAGTATGACGGATCCGGATGGAGAAGAAATTGTTTTTCAGAATAAGATACCCAAGTATTCTTTATAAAGAAAAGTAGAGGAGTCAGATGATTTATTTTAACAGACCGGCACTTGTCGGTAATGAATTAAAGTATATTCAGGATGCAGTAGCTCAGGGCATGCTCTGTGGTGATGGAAAATATACGAAGCTTTGTTCAGCATGGATGAAAGAACGTTTCCAGGTAAATCAGGTTTTCCTGACAACATCCTGTACGCATGCATTGGAGATGGCGGCATTCCTGAGTGATATCCAGCCAGGGGATGAGGTCATCATGCCATCGTATACATTTGTTTCCACTGCGGATGCTTTTGTACTTCGAGGTGCAAAGATCGTATTCGTTGATATTCGTCCGGATACGATGAATATAGATGAAAATCTTATCGAAGATGCGATCACAGAGAAGACCAGAGCAATCGTTCCGGTCCATTATGCCGGTGTTGGCTGTGAGATGAATAAAATTATGGAGATTGCACGCAGACATAACCTGAAAGTTGTTGAGGATGCAGCACAGGGAGTGGATGCTTATTATCATGGAAAGGCACTTGGTACGATTGGTGACTTTGGCTGTTACAGTTTCCATGAGACAAAAAATTTCACTATGGGTGAAGGTGGTGCTCTGGTATTCCAGAAGAATGAATATCAGGAAAAAGCTGAGATCCTGCGTGAAAAGGGAACGGACAGAAGTAAATTTTTCCGAGGACAGATTGATAAATATCGATGGATTGATTATGGATCATCTTATCTTCCGAGCGAGATGAATGCGGCATATCTGTATGCACAGCTGGAAGAGTGTGATAAGATCAACAGGAAACGTCATCAGGTTTATGATGGATATCATGAGAGACTGGAAGATCTGGAAAAACAGGGAAAGATTCAGAGAGCGGTCGTTCCGGAGGGATGTGTGCACAATGCACATATGTATTACATTAAGGTGAAAGATATTGCTGTACGTACAAGACTGATCGCTTATCTCCGTGAAAATGGAATTGCACCGGCTTTTCATTATGTTCCATTGCATAGTTCTCCGGCAGGTGAGAAGTTTGGAAGGTTTCATGGAAAAGATGTTTATACAACGAAAGAAAGCGAACGCCTTTTGAGGCTTCCGATGTTCTATGATCTTTCAATGGATGATGTGGATTATATTGCGGAAAAGATCAGAGAGTTTGAGTTTTGATGGAGGAAGGTAAGTTGAAACGTAAGAAAATAAGTGCAGAGACAACTGTGGAAATCCTTTTTTTCCTGTTTCTGCTGGTGTTTTATCTGATGTGGGCACGTGTACAGCCTATGGGTGCCGGGCCGGATGAGCAGATGCGCTATCAGATTGCGGATTATATTTATAAGCATGGTTCACTTCCGGTAGGGGATGACCCGTCGGTACGAAATGTTGTATGGGGAATTTCTTATGCATTTTCTCCGATTCTGTCTTATATGATCGCAGCTGTTTTTATGAAAGCAGTAAGCCTTGTGACGACAGCACCGTTTGCGTTGCTTCTCGCAGCCAGATTTGTAAACATTCTGCTTGGACTTGGAACAGTTTGGCTGGTACTTGATATGGGAAAACGGTTGTTTGACCGTAGAAAAGCATGGATAGCTGCGGCTTTTGTAGGACTGCTGCCAGGTTCTTTGTTTGTATTCACTTATGTTAACTGTGATGCACTGGCGGTATTCTCAACGGCAGTGATCGTGTATGCATGGGTGCGGTATCTGGATGAGGGATGGATATACAAAAACTGTGTGATCCTGGCATTGGGTGTGGCAGCATGTGCATTGTCCTATTACAATGCGTACGGATTTATTCTCTGCAGCATCTTTTTCTTTGGGATAACTCTGTTTATGGAGGCGAAAAAGAAAGGAAAGTATACGGATTTTGTGAAAAAGGGACTTCTTGTCTGTGTGATCGTTCTGCTGTTGGCTGCATGGTGGTTCATTCGAAATGCAATTCTCTATGACGGAGATTTTATTGGTATGAATGCATCAACGATCTGTGCGGAAAAATATGCGAAAAAGAATTACAAGCCATCCAATAGACGTACACCGCAGATGGCTGGATATTCTTTACTGGATATGTTGAATTATGGTTTTCCGCAGGAAGATGGATTTTCCTGGGTAGAGCTTGTCAGTGGAAGCTTTGTCGGTCGTTTTGGAAATATGGATGTGTTTATGCCGAAATGGCTGATCAACAATTATCTGGACTTTATTAAAGCGGGATTTCTTCTGATATTCCTGCATCCGGTGAAGACTTTTGCAATCCGTGTGAAAAAACAGTGGAGTGTGAAGGGGATTTTCAACTGGTGCATGCTGGCTGCGATGATCATTCCGAATATATTGAATGCATATTATTCTTATGCATCGGATTATCAGCCACAGGGACGTTACAGTCTGCCAATGATCGTGCCGCTTACGTATTTCATGGTAATGGGATATGGAAATCTTTTTGATGTACAGATCAAAAAAGAGGGAATTCGAAGGAAAGTTTATGCGGCGATTTGTGTGGCGCTGATCGTGCTGGCAATCTTTGTGTTCTTTGCAGTGATCTGGCCAGAGTATAAAGATGTGCCATTTAGTATAAGGGCATTTATATATGGAAAATAAAGGATTCCCGGTGAGAAGGGAATGAGAGAAACTCCAGGTAGGATTTTTGTGAATGTTCCTCTATACCTGGCTCAGTTTATAACTTCTGAGATATCAGGATATACAGAACTTTGCTAAATATGATGCAGAAAATGCTGAACTCGCTGTCGCTCAGACAGCAGCATTTTCTGCATCAACGCAAAAACCTGTATGATCCGATATCTGCACGAAGTTCTAAAGGAGAGCCTTGTATAGAGTAACATCACAGAATCCCGCTGGAGTTTTTTTCTTGTGCCTTCTCACCGGACTTTATCTTAGATAGTGTGGCTAACGAGACACATCCGTCAGCGCGAAGCGCGATCCGTGTCCACAAAATTAAAACGAAAATGTAATTCTGGATATAAAAACTCCTGATCAGAAAATCTCTGCAGGAATTTATAGAAGCACTCAGGTTATTTTCAGGCTGTGTTATGGATTCAAAAGTGCATTGTTTGAGCGTTAGCGAGTTTTGCACTTTTAATCCATGATTTTAGCAGACTGATAATAGCCATAGTGCTTCTGAATTCCGAAGCTGTTTTCAGATCAGGAGTTTTATATATAGAATACGAACTTCGTTTTAATAGCACACCTGTTTTGGGCAAAAAAAATAATGCAGGAGATGGGACTTGAACCCACACGATCTTGCGACCACAGGCACCTGAAGCCTGCGCGTCTGCCAATTCCGCCACTCCTGCATTTCATATATCAGATGTCTCTACCGACAACTGCCTAATTACTATACCTCATGTAGGACGGAATGTCAACAGATAAATCCCAAATATTTGAAAAATTCTGGTTCATCCAATTAATTTATCTCAGATTAACTCTGCTGAGAAAAGGAATTATTTATTTCAAACTGCTTATTATAAAACAGGGAGGGATGCAGAATGGAATATAGAGGAATTGATGTTTCTGCCTGGCAGGGAGAAATTGATTGGAAAAAAGTGGCAGATGTGGGAACAGAGTTTGCAATCATTCGTATAACAGAGGCAGGAAATAATGTAGATGCTTACTTTGAACGTAATTACAATGGCTGTGTGGATTATGGCATTCCCGCAGGTGTGTATAAGTTTTCGTATGCACTGTCTGTTGCTGCAGTAAGACAGGAAGCTGAAAGAGTTGTGGATATTTTACGGGAACGACAATTACGTTATCCAGTTTTTCTTGACCTGGAATACAGCAATCAACGCCGCTTAGGGCAAAAAATGATTGAGCGTCTGGCTGAGGAGTTTCGAAGGATTGTTGTAGATGCCGGATATCGCTTTGGGATTTATTGCAACCTGGACTGGTATAACAATGTGATCAGTGAAGAACTAAAAAAATATGATTTCTGGATTGCCCGTTATCCGTCGGATGATAATGGAACATTGATGGAGCGTTACCGTCCCGATGCAGGAATTGGCTGGCAGTATACCAGTAAAGGAAGAGTTCCGGGCATAACTGGTAATGTGGACAGAGATGTATTTTATAAAGACTATTCAGCAGAAGAACCATCGGATAAAGAAAAACTGAACAAAATTCCGAAGTTTGTGGGGAAAGTTACCGCTACAGTTTTAAATGTCCGGACTGGTGCCGGTACAGAGTATCCTAATTTAAGAGAATATCCGATTTTGGAACAGGGAAATCTTATTGATGTATGTGATACACGAAAAGCTGCAGACGGCACAACCTGGTATTATATTCGTATTGCTGGAAGATATTTTGGCTTCGTTGCCGCCAGATACATTGAGCGGCAATAATATAGATGAAGGATTTCCCGGTGATGGGAAATCCTTAAACTCCAGAGCTTGATTATAAAACTTCTTTGCTGAAATTTTTTCTTTCCCTTCTCACCGGACTTTATTTTAGATAGCGGGGCCAACGAGCCACACCCATCAGCGCGAAGCGCGATCCGTGCCCACAGATTAAAAAGAAGAAAGATTCTGAATATAAAGACATCGGATACAGAAACATCTGCAGGAGTCTGTAGAAATACTTAGATGTATCCTGGCTGTGTTATGGATTCAAAAGTGCATTGTCTGAGCGATAGCGAGTTATGCACTTTTAATCCATGATTTTAACAGACGGGGTATATCTTTAGTATTTCCAGACTCAGAAGCCGTTTCAGTATCCGATGCCTTTGATATCAGAATCAGTTACTCTTTTTAATGCAACCCATTTTAAGGCAAAAAAAATAATGCAGGAGATGGGACTTGAACCCACACGATCTTGCGACCACAGGCACCTGAAGCCTGCGCGTCTGCCAATTCCGCCACTCCTGCATTTCACTATAAATCAGTCAGTCTCGCTGACTGCCTAATTATCATACCTCATAGAAAAAGAAATGTCAACATAGAATTTGAAATTTTTTAAATTATATTTTCAACTTAGACAATTTACCAAAACAAAGTTTTTTAGAACAACTTAATTATTTTTAGCACTTTAACCTGTTGAAAAAAGGAAACGCTTATGATACAATCTTGAAGATTTAGATAAAAACAGAAAGGGAGATTATATGAAAGCATTTCTGATATTAGAAGATGGCCATGTGTTCAAAGGAACCAGTATTGGTTCAACAAGAGAAGTCATTAGTGAGATCGTTTTTAACACATCCATGACCGGATATCTCGAAGTAATGACTGACCCATCGTATGCAGGACAGGCTGTCTGCATGACTTATCCTTTGATTGGAAATTACGGAATCTGTTATGAGGACCAGGAATCCAGGAAACCTTGGATCGATGGTTTTATTGTTCGTGAATTATCCCGTATCCCAAGTAACTTCAGAAGCGTGGATACGATTCAGCATTTTCTTGAAAAGCATGATATACCTGGTATTGCCGGTATTGATACTCGTGCTCTCACAAAAATTCTTCGTGAAAAAGGTACCATGAATGGTATGATCACAGTCAACGAAAATTATGATTTAGATGAAATAATCCCCCGTTTAAAAGCATATACAACTGGAAAAGTAGTTGAAAAAGTTACATGCAGTGAGAAGGAAGTACTGAAAGGAAACGGACCGAAGGTTGCTCTTATGGATTTTGGTGCAAAACGCAATATTGCACGTTCTCTGAATGAAAGAGGCTGTCAGGTAACGATTTATCCGGCACTTACATCTGCTGAAGAAATCCTTGCAGACCATCCGGATGGAATCATGCTCAGCAACGGACCTGGAGACCCGAAGGAATGCACTACTATTATAGAAGAAATCCGCAAACTTTATGCGTCAGATGTACCAATTTTTGCAATCTGCCTCGGACATCAGCTGATGGCACTTGCTACAGGCGGTGATACACATAAAATGAAATACGGACACAGAGGAGGCAATCATCCGGTTAAGGATCTTGCAACAGGACGTGTTTATATTTCATCTCAGAACCATGGATACGTGGTTGATGCGGAAGCCCTTGAGAAAAAAGGTATTGCAAAACCTGCATTTGTCAATGTAAACGATGGTACAAACGAAGGAATGGCTTATGAAGGCAAAAACATCTTCACGGTACAGTTCCATCCGGAAGCCTGCCCTGGACCGCAGGACTCCAGCTACCTGTTTGACAGATTTATGGAAATGATGGGAGGAACAGATCATGCCGAGAAATAAAGATATACATAAAGTTCTTGTAATTGGATCCGGTCCGATTATCATCGGCCAGGCAGCAGAGTTTGACTACGCTGGTACACAGGCATGCCGTTCTCTGAAAGAAGAAGGTATGGAAGTTGTTCTTCTGAACTCCAACCCTGCTACAATCATGACAGACAAAGACATTGCAGATAAAGTTTATATTGAGCCTCTTACTGTAGAGGTTGTAGAGCAGCTGATCCTTAAAGAAAAACCGGACAGCGTACTGCCGACACTGGGTGGCCAGGCAGGTCTGAACCTTGCAATGGAACTGGAAGAAAAAGGTTTTCTCAAAGAACATAATGTGCGCCTGATCGGTACCACAGCAGAGACGATCAAGAAGGCTGAAGATCGTCAGGAATTCAAAGACACCATGGAAAAAATCGGTGAGCCGGTTGCTGCTTCTAAAGTCGTAACAACAGTAGAAGATGGTGTGGCTTTTACCAAAAAGATAGGATATCCGGTCGTTCTCCGTCCGGCTTACACACTTGGTGGAAGTGGCGGTGGTATCGCTAATAACGAATACGAACTGAGAGAAATCCTCGAGAATGGTCTCAGACTTTCCCGTGTAGGAGAAGTTCTTGTAGAACGTTGTATCGCGGGATGGAAAGAAATCGAATACGAAGTAATGCGTGACAGTGTAGGAAACTGTATTACTGTCTGCAACATGGAAAACATTGACCCGGTTGGTGTGCATACAGGTGACTCTATCGTAGTTGCTCCATCTCAGACACTGGGCGACAAAGAATATCAGATGCTTCGTACATCAGCACTGAATATCATCACAGAACTTGGTATTACAGGTGGATGTAACGTACAGTATGCACTGCATCCGGAAAGCTTCGAATACTGTGTTATCGAAGTAAATCCTCGTGTAAGCCGTTCTTCTGCACTGGCAAGTAAAGCTACCGGTTATCCGATTGCCAAAGTTGCAGCGAAGATTGCGCTTGGATATACACTGGATGAAATCCCGAATGCCATTACAGGAAAAACATATGCAAGTTTCGAGCCAATGCTTGACTATTGTGTAGTTAAAATTCCGAGACTTCCATTTGATAAATTCATCACTGCCAAGAGAACACTGACTACTCAGATGAAAGCTACCGGTGAGGTTATGAGTATCTGCCATAATTTCGAAGGTGCACTTATGAAAGCTATCCGTTCTCTGGAGCAGCATGTAGACAGCCTGATGTCCTATGACTTCACAGGCCTGGATGAGGATGAACTGATTGAAGAACTGGCAGTTGTAGATGACCGTCGTATCTGGAAGATTGCGGAGGCAATCCGAAGAGATATTTCCAAAGAATATATCCACAGAATCACTAAGATCGACAGATGGTTTATTGACAAAATTGCAATTCTGGTAGAGATGGAACAGGCTCTGAAGACACAGCCGCTTACAGAAGAACTTCTTCTTGAAGCAAAACGCATGGAATTCCCGGATTATGTGATCGCAAATCTTTGCGGAAGAACAGAAGCAGATATCAAAGCTCTCCGTCAGGGGTATAAGATCACAGCAGCTTACAAGATGGTAGACACCTGTGCAGCTGAGTTTGCTGCCGCAACACCATATTACTATTCTGTGTATGGCGGCCCGGATACAGAAAATGAAGCAGTTGCTGCCCATGATAAGAAAAAAGTTCTTGTTCTTGGTTCTGGACCGATCCGTATCGGACAGGGTATCGAATTTGACTTCTGTTCTGTACATTGTACATGGGCATTCAAAAAAGAAGGCTATGAGACAATTATTGTAAACAATAACCCGGAAACTGTCAGCACAGACTTTGATATTGCAGATAAGCTGTATTTCGAGCCATTGACACCGGAAGATGTGGAGAACATTGTAAATATTGAAAAACCGGACGGAGCAGTTGTGCAGTTCGGTGGACAGACTGCCATCAAGCTTACAGAAGCACTGATGAAGATGGGAGTCAAGATCCTTGGAACATCTGCAGAAGATGTTGATGCTGCAGAGGACCGTGAGCTCTTTGATGAGATCCTTGAAAAATGTGAGATCCCGAGACCGAAGGGACAGACTGTATTCACAGCAGAGGAAGCTAAAAAGGCTGCCAACGAGTTAGGATATCCGGTACTTGTTCGTCCTTCCTATGTTCTTGGTGGACAGGGCATGCGTATTGCAGTCAGTGACGAGGATGTAGAGGAATATATCGGAATCATCAATCAGATTGCACAGGAACATCCGATTCTGGTTGACAAATACCTGATGGGTAAAGAAATCGAAGTCGATGCAGTTTGTGATGGAGAGGATATCCTGATTCCTGGTATCATGGAGCATATTGAACGTGCTGGTATCCATTCCGGAGACAGTATTTCCGTATATCCGGCACAGACGATCAGCCAGAGAGCAAAAGATACAATTGCTGAGTATACACGTCGTCTTGCAAAAGCACTTCATGTAGTTGGTATGATCAATATTCAGTTTATTGTATGTGGCGAAGAAGTATATGTTATCGAAGTAAATCCGCGTTCCAGCCGTACAGTACCATACATCAGTAAGGTAACCGGAATCCCGATCGTACCGTTAGCAACGAAAGTGATCCTTGGATACAAACTCAAAGATATGGGATATACGCCAGGGCTTCAGCCGGAAGCAAAACATATCGCGATCAAGATGCCGGTATTCTCCTTCGAGAAGATCCGTGGCGCTGATATCAGCCTTGGACCAGAGATGAAGTCCACAGGTGAATGTCTTGGTATTGCAGAGAACTTCAACGAAGCTCTGTACAAAGCATTTATCGGAGCCGGAATCAAACTTCCGAAGTATAAGAACATGATCATCACTGTCAAAGATGAAGATCAGCAGGAAGTTGTTCCGATCGCAAGGCGTTTTGAGGCACTTGGATACCGTATCTATGCAACAAGAGGCACAGCAAGAGTCCTCAAAGAAAATGGAATCAAGGCAATCCGTACTAACAAACTGGAACAGCCGGCGCCGAACCTTATGGACCTTATTCTGGGACATAAGATCGATGTTGTTATTGATACACCTCCACAGGGTGTGGAACATCAGAAAGACGGTTTCGTGATTCGTCGAAATGCGATTGAGACAGGCGTTAATGTCCTTACCAGTCTGGACACCGCAGAGGCACTTGTAACCAGTCTTGAGAATACAGATCTTCACAATCTGACACTGATCGATATTGCAACGATCGCAAGCAGATAATCGAATAAAAATGATTTACTGACCGGAGAAGCCGCAGAAGTTTCTCCGGTCTTGTATGTTGCAGAAAAGAAAAGTTAACCAAAACTTAAACTTTGAATTAAAATGTATGGAAAGGTTTACGAACCACCGAAACTGTAATATACTGATACATGAAAAATAAAACAGAGAGGAAAAGAAACATGAGTGTTTTGGAGTTTATAAAAGTTGTGATCCTCGGCATCGTAGAGGGTATTACTGAGTGGCTTCCAATCAGCAGTACCGGTCATATGATCCTTGTAGATGAGTTTATCAAGATGGATATGACCACAGAATTTAAGGATTTTTTTCTGGTAGTCATTCAGCTGGGGGCAATCCTTGCGGTTGTTGTCCTGTATTGGAGTAAGCTGTGGCCATTTTACATACGACAGATACCCAAGAAGAAAAAAGCACAGATTGCACGTAAGAATCCGTTTTCTCGCATTGTGCTGACTTTTGTGGAGAAATTCTGTGATAAGGACAAATGGATCCTGTGGTTTAAGATCCTGGTAGCATGTATTCCAACGATCGTGATCGCACTTCCGTTCAATGATTATATTGAAGAGAAATTTAATAACTATGTAGTGGTTGCAATTGCCCTGATCGTGTATGGTGTGATTTTTATCATTATAGAAAATTACAATAAACGAAGAAAACCAATCTGTACATCTCTTGAAGATCTGAGTTTTGCCACGGCATTCAAGATTGGTATTTTTCAGGTATTATCTGTTATTCCGGGAACATCCCGTTCCGGTTCCACGATTATTGGAGGTATCCTTGTTGGTACTTCAAGAACGGTTGCAGCAGAATTTACCTTTTTTCTGGCAATTCCGGTTATGTTCGGAGCGAGTCTGCTGAAACTGGTAAAATTCGGCTTCACATTCACTCCGGCAGAGGTTCTTACACTGGTCACCGGCGTTGTGGTTGCATTTTTTGTTTCTATTATCGCCATCAAATTCCTGATGGGATATATTAAGAAACATGATTTCAAGGCTTTTGGCTGGTATCGTATCGTACTTGGTGTTCTTGTGCTGGGCTATTTTGTAGGAAAAAATTTCCTTGGATAATTGAATATAGAAATGCATCAAATTCTGACCAGGCTGCTGTAAAATATTGTTATGGCAGCCTGATTTAGTTGCTGTTCACTCCGTTCACAGCACTTGGCCAAAATGCATTTTAAATCACCTACGGTGATGGCATTTTGACCTGTATGTCTCGGGATTTTGTCATATATATGACAAAACACCTCGCGGAATATTGACTTATGAACACTGATTTGACTTTTAAGAGCATACATGGGATAATAAAAAAAACTATGGAAAATAAAAAATGAAATAGAACGGTCTTCAGACCGGAGAGGATGGTAAATAATGAAAGCAAAACATATAATGTTCGTACTTGGCATGACAATGATACTTACCTTTACAGGATGTGGTTCTTCAAAACCGGTTGTTGAAGTGACACCGACTCCGGCAGCAACACCGACACCGACAGAAGTTCCGGTAACAGTAACACCGGTACCGACATCCACACCGGCTCCGAAAGTGATTGGAGTTAAAACTTCTCAGGCGAAATATATTTATATGACCAATAAGCTGGAGGATGATATCAGAGAAATCTATCTGATGACTTCAGGTGGGGATGACTGGGGCAAGAACCTGATTCCGGCAGAAGCTTCTGTAAAAGCATCTGAACAGGTACAGATGTTCTATACTCCGGATGACACAGCTGTTTCTTCAGATAGTACAGATGAATCAACAGATACAACAACTACAACTGTATATGATATGAAGATCGTTACTGCAAAAGGAGATGTTTACCAGATTTACAGCATTGATCTCAGTGATATGGAAAAAGCATCTCTTGCTTATGATGAAGAAAGCTCCACAGCATATCTTACATACACAAGTCTTGCAGACAAGTCTGAAAAAGATACAAAGGGCAACTCACAGCAGACAGCATCCTCTGATGAATCCGATGACAGTGATACAGAAACTTACAGTAGTGATGACAGCAGCGATGACAGTAGTTATGACAGTGGCTCTTCGGACAGTAGTAGCTATGACAACAGCAGTGACGACAGCAGTGATGACAGTAGTTATGACAGTAGTTCTTCGGATAACAGTGGTTATGATGATGGCAGCAGCTATGATGACAGTGACGACTATGATGACGGAAGCGATGATTATGTTGATGAGGGAAATGATTCAGATTCCTATGACAGTGGCAGTGATGACTGGAACTACTAAAATATTTTGAGGTTCTATAAAAAATTTCTATTGCAAATTGCAGCTGTTAAATTGATTTGAATTTTTATTACAGTTAAAATATTAGCATGAATATTGAACAACATTTGAGAGAAAAGAAGGGAGATATATTCATGAAGAAAAAAATATTAACTGTAATGCTGGCTGGCGTTATGGCAGCAGGAATGAGTGCAGGAAGTGTACAGGCTGCAACAACAGAGGATGCAAGTGGTGATCTGTATGTATTTATTGCAGCAAGCCTTGCAAATGCAATGGATGAGATCCAGAAAGATTTTAATGAAGAGTATCCGGATGTTAATATTCTTTTCAATGCAGACAGTTCAGGTACATTACAGACACAGATCGAAGAAGGTTCCAGATGTGATATCTTCTTTTCAGCAGCAACCAAACAGATGGATGTGCTGGTAGATGAGGAACTGGCCAAGAAAGACTCTGTGGTAGATCTCCTGGAGAACAAAGTTGTTCTGATCAAACCAAAGGATGGCGAAACAAAAGTTACAGGTTTCGAAAATATCACAGATGCGAAGAACATTGCGCTTGCGGGCGAGGATGTACCGGTTGGACAGTATTCCCGTGAAATCTTCAAAAACCTTGGCATCGAAGACGATGTTAACAAGATGGAGATCAATGAAGGCAAGAATGTAACAGATGTGCTTGCATCTGTCAGCGAGGGAAGTAACGAAATCGGTATCGTTTATGCAACAGATGCTACATCTGTTGCAGACAAAGTAGATGTTATCGCAGAAGCTCCGGAAGGTTCTCTGGAAACACCGGTTCTTTATCCGGTGGGACTTACTGTAGACGCAGAGGCATCTGACGAAGAAGCAGCTGCTGCAGATGCATTTCTTGAGTACCTGCAGACGGATGATGCCATGAAAGTATTTGAAGAGTATGGGTTTGCCGCATATAAAGCAGATGATAAGAAAGAAGAAACTGCAGAAGATGCAAAGGAAGACAAAACCGAAGAAACAGATACTGCAGAAGAAGCTAAATAATTAGCGATTACATATAAAAGGGGCGGCATATATGTCAGCCCCTTTTTGTACATACAAAAGGAAAGAAAAGAATGGAATTTTTACAGGAAATAAACTGGAGTCCATTGTGGATTTCTTTAAAGACCGGAGCAGTGGCTACGATAATTGCCTTTTTTCTGGGGATTTTCTGTGCACGTAAGATTATGAAGATGAAGCCGGTATCGAGAGCAATATGGGATGGGATCCTGACTATGCCACTGGTGCTTCCGCCGACAGTTGCTGGTTTCTTTTTGCTGGTGATCTTCAGTCTCAGGAGACCTTTCGGAAAATTTCTCATGGAGAATTTTGATTTTAAAGTGGTACAGACATGGAAAGGCTGCGTGATCGCTGCTGCAGTGATTGCATTTCCACTGATGTACCGGAATGCAAGGGCTGCTTTTGAACAGGTGGATGTGAATCTGATCTATGCAGGACAGACACTGGGAATGAGTGATCGCAGAATTTTCTGGAAAGTGATCGTTCCGGCGGCTGCGCCGGGAATTGCATCTGGAACTGTTCTGGCATTTGCAAGAGCAATTGGTGAGTATGGAGCGACTTCCATGCTTGCAGGAAACATTCTTGGTAAGACTCGTACAGTGTCCGTTGCAATTGCAGCAGAAACTTCGGCTGGGAATTATGATATAGCCGGGTTCTGGGTTGTGGTAATCGTAGTGATCTCGTTTGTGATCGTGGCACTGATCAATATTGTCTCAGGGCGGGGCATGAAGAGTAGAAGGTGGATCTGATGGCAATACAGGTAAATATAGAAAAGAATTTTAAAGGCTTTTCGCTCAAGTCAGTGTTTGAGAGCAATACAGCAGCAACTGGAATCCTCGGTGCATCTGGAAGTGGAAAGAGTATGACACTTCGTTGTATCGCAGGAATTGAGACGCCGGACAGAGGCAAAATCGTAATCAATGGAAGAACAGTTTTTGACTCAGAAAAGAAAATCAATCTGAAGCCGCAGGAGCGTCGGATTGGGTACCTGTTTCAGAATTATGCATTGTTTCCGACAATGACAGTAAAAGATAATATTCTGTGCGGTTATCGTGGTGAGAAGGGACAAAGAGAAGAAAAAGCCAGAGATTTTATGAAAAGATATCAGTTGGAGGTACTGGAAAACCGTTATCCATCACAACTTTCCGGTGGACAGCAGCAGAGAGTTGCTCTGGCAAGAATGATGATCGGTGAGCCGGAAGCGATCCTTCTGGATGAACCTTTTTCTGCACTGGATGGATATTTGAAGGATGTACTGCAAAAAGATATGCAGGAATTTCTAAAACAGTATCAGGGAGATATGCTGATGGTCACACATAGTCGAGATGAGGCCTTCAGATTTTGCAATGAGCTGATGCTTCTAAAAGATGGCAAGACACTGATATTTGGTGATACAAGAAAATTATTTGAACAGCCACAGCTTCTGGAAGCGGCAAGACTGACCGGCTGCAAAAACAGTTCGAGAATTGAACGTATGGGAGAATATCAGGTATTTGCTCTGGACTGGGGAATATCTCTTCGTACAGAGCAGAAGGTGGAACTGGATATGACACATATCGCAATCCGCGGTCACTGGATTCGTCCGTCAGAGAAGGCGGGAGAAAACTGCCTGGTATTTGAAGCGGCAGAGTATGTGGAGACAACCTTTGAACATCAGTATCTGGTGAAAAGTCCGGGAATGGAAGACGGGGCAGTTCTCTGGTGGATGCGCCCGAAAAAAAGTTTTACGGACGAGCATGATAAGAACCTGCCGAAATATCTCTATCTTCCACCTGAACACCTGATGCTCCTGAAATAAAAACGACTCCCCCTCAGGTTCTGTTCTGATATCGCAGATACCGGGACACAAGCATGGCAAGCTTAAAGGTCATAGCATCTTCGAAGGTACGGAGATCAAGTCCAAACCGTTTCTGTATCTTTTCAAAACGATACACAAGCGTATTCCTATGCACATACAACTGTCTGGATGTCTCCGACAGATTCAGATTATTCTCAAAGAAAGTACGGATGATCGCCAGTGTCTCTCCGTCGATGGAATCCAGTGATTCATCTCCGAAAATTTCCTGGATGAACATTTCACAGATGGAAACCGGAAGCTGGTAGAGCAGTCGTCCAATACCGAGAGTGCGATATCCGAAGACATTGCGTTCGGCATAGAAAATTTTACCAATCTCAAGAGCGGTGCGTGCTTCTTTGTATGCATTGGAAAGATCTTTCAGGTCATTTGCCGTGTTGCTGTAAGCAACCCAGGCCTGTGTCATGGCTTCTGTGCCCAGCATATCTACAAGCATATGTGCAATATTTTCCAGATCGTCATATGTTTCTGCAGATGTCAGTTCACGGACGACGATAATGCCACGATTATCGATAGAAGTGATGAAATCATGCGTGCGTGCAGAAAATATATTTTTGATGGTAGCCAAGGCGTGTTCATCTTTGGACTGACGGGTTTCAACGAGAAAGACAGCTCTCCTTGCACTGGAAGAAATATGAAGTTTGCGTGCCCGGTTAAAGGCTTCTACATCTGTATAATCTCCAAGGAGCAGTTTCTGCATAAAGGCATTTTTGTCATTTTTTTCGGCATAACTTTCCAGGATACTCTCAATCTGGCAGACAGCCAGTTCGCCAATCGTGGAAACAGAATCTTCGCTTCCCCACACAATGAGAAGAAGCTGTTCATTTTTTTCTGTTATTTTGTAGAGACAGCAGGTGGCATTTGACAGACAAAGAGCAGTGCTGTTTCGGAATTCTTCCAGTTTGGATTCTGCTGGAAGGCGGCGGTCACAGGTGGTGACCAAAATGGAATTATCTTCCTGAAGAAGACAGAAATCGAAATGACTGATGCGTTTCCAGTCATCCATATATTTTTGTAGTGTTCTCTGTACTGACATTGAACCATCCTTTCTGAAAATAGTTTTCTGAAAAAAAGACCCGGGGTAAATTGCCCCGGGTCTGATATTTTGATTGAATCTTAGTTTGTGATAACCAGTTCGGTATCTTTGTCGAAGAAATGAGTTTTCTCCATGTTGAAATCAAATTTAACCGGATCACCTGTTTTTGCTTTTGTGCCAGGATCAACACGAGCTGTAATCTGAGTTCCGTTTACATCGAAGTACAGGAATACTTCTGCACCAAGAAGCTCGTATACTTTAACAGTAGAAGACATGGAACCGTCAGCTCTGTCTGCAACATCTTCCGGACGGATACCCATAACAACTGTTTTTCCAACATAGCCGCCATCTTTAAGAGCTTTTGCTTTGGCAGCCGGGATAACAAGTTCGTCTTTGCCGATTACTGCAACAAGATCGGAACCTTTTTCTTTGATTTCTGCATCCAGGAAGTTCATCTGCGGGGATCCCATGAATCCAGCTACGAACAGGTTGCCTGGTTTCTGGTACAGATTCTGAGGAGTATCTACCTGCTGAACAACGCCGTCTTTCATAACAACGATTCTGGTACCAAGTGTCATAGCCTCTGTCTGGTCATGTGTTACATAGATGATTGTTGCACCCAGTCTCTGATGAATCTTGGAGATCTCGATACGCATCTGTACACGAAGTTTTGCATCCAGGTTGGAGAGCGGCTCATCCATAAGGAATACCTTAGGATTACGAACGATAGCACGTCCCATAGCAACACGCTGTCTCTGTCCACCGGAAAGAGCTTTCGGTTTACGATCAAGAAGTTTCTCAAGGTCAAGGATTCTTGCAGCTTCACGAACTGCTTTATCAATCTGATCTTTCGGAACTTTACGAAGCTTCAGTCCGAATGCCATGTTATCATATACGGTCATATGAGGATACAGAGCGTAGTTCTGGAATACCATTGCGATATCACGGTCTTTTGGCTCTACATCGTTCATAACTTTGTCACCAATCTTTAAGGTACCGCTGGTGATTTCTTCCAGTCCGGCTACCATACGAAGTGTAGTAGATTTACCACATCCGGAAGGTCCTACGAAGATGATGAATTCTTTGTCTTCAATCTCAAGGTTAAAATCTTTAACGGCTTCAAAACCGTTTGGATATGTCTTATTAATGTGCTGTAAAGATAAACTTGCCATTATTTTTCCCTCCAAAATATTATGTAAGTTTTTTGCTCTTGTTTTGAACTGTTATCAGTATACTGAATTTGCAGTCAGGAATAAAGAGAAGAACCATACAAAGATTTCGGAGGTTTCTTGACAGATTGACGAAAAGCCCGGGAAGCTTTGTCAAATTGTCAAATACGGCGCTCGTTTATGAACATACCCTGCAGAGGTTTTGCGTTAAACTGATACTGGAACCATTTACATTTACACAGGAACAGGTAGTAAATATTGAGTCCACAATCATGAAGCGTTTCGTAGTTGCCCTGTCCTTTGGCAATGATCAGATCAGCAGATTCAAGTGCCTCACGGGCTTCGCTGCTGATATGGGGAAGCCAGGTGCCGCCGACTTCGCTTCCATTTCCGATTACTGTGGTCAGTTCGGCAAGGCCTATATCCTGTGCATCTTCCATTGTCGCATCATTGATAACAGGAAAACCTCTGACGATTACGGTGATATCGAGTTCCGGACAGAGTTCTTTAAGAAGTATGATAACCAGTTTGTCAAGAACGATTTCTCCGCAGTTATCAGTCAGATAGACAAGGCGGGAGGCTGCGCTTAAGTCCTTTCGAAAATGCAGGTATTCCTGTGCATTAAGAGGTTCTTTGTTGTCTTCTTTGAGAAGAGACAAAACTGTATCGGAATTTACATTTGACAGAGCTGCAAAATCAATATAGTTGCCAATACGGGCATAAAGAAGTGCAGTTTCCAGCGGATCTTCAGAATTCCGGATGGTCTCTTCAAGAGAAGCTTCCATATCCAGCATAAGCTGATTGTATTCTTTTTTGACAGAAGTATAGTCTTCCACAGGCTGTTCCCAGAAATCACGGAACATTTTTTTTAATTCGACAGAAACGCTGGGGGCACAGTCTTCTTCTGCAATATTTGCCATACGGTCCATGACTTTCTTCATATATTCTACCTTTTTGTCCATGTCCTGAAAGGAACGGATATTCTGTTCCTGTTTGCCGACAGCACAGCACATACAGAATGGATTGAATTTCATGCTGTTACCTCCTAAAATTATGATTTGATACAGGTAGTTTCTATTATAAAGCTTTTGTCGAAACATGGCAAGGTTGACGGAGAATGACAGATATGTTTAACCTGAATGAGGCGCGATGGTGCAGGGCACTTATGAGAATGTGCGGCATCATATAGGAGTATTCAATTGTGAGAAGGTACTGGATGATATAGATCAATAGAGGCAACGGTTTACCAGGGATATTACGAGAAGATTAGGCATTGATTTTCTGCAATATCGCTTCCAGTAAATCTCCCTGGAGATAAAAGGTTGTTTCAAAATGAAGATACGATAAGGATACCTTATCCCACAACAATAAGATTTTTGCAGGGAATTCCTCATCAGCGTCCCAGAACTGGAACAGGACAGAGAAATCTCCCATAACAGGCATTTCAAAAGTCAGATCAGCCCCGGCCAGTTGTTTCTGTAATTTCCCTCCCAGACAGAGGCAGGCCTGGCTGACGGCATTTACTTTGCCGGAGAATGCTGCTTCATATTTAGGAGTAAAAACATCTCCGGACGGACTGCTGCCGGTGGGAATAAATCTGGTTACAGGCTGCCACTGTCCTGTAAGTGGAGGCAGCGTTTTATCTTCTGAGTAGCAGAGCAGGTCGTAGATCGTCATAACAATTGTATATTCTTTGCAGAGTTTCCAGATGCCTTCGGCCATATATTCGATGGAACCATCTGAGCGGCTGACCCGATATTCTGTTCCGATATAATTCAGGTACAGGTATGCGTGGTCATTTTTTAATTTATATTTCTTTATCAGCATATCCTGATCATATCTCAAAAACAAATCTCTTCCGATATATATCTGTTTTTCGTAATTGTCTGTAAGATTTTTTTCCATATAAGTGCCCCTTTGTCTGAGTAATATTATTTTCGAAATTCTTCTGATAGATGGTGAGCTGTGATTCTTTCAGAAAATTATAACAAATTATGAATGCCTTCACAATCTTCTATTTTCTGCATACTCTAACAGAAGAAGTCTGTAAAGGAGAATCTGCATGAAAAATAAAAAATGGATCTCACTGGCGGCAGCAGTTGTTCTGGCGGTGACTGCACTGCCGTTGGGAGTGTTTGCTGCAAAGAAGGATGGTACAGATGAGAAACTGACCAAGGTTACACTGAATGAAGTAGCCCATTCCATCTTTTATGCACCACAGTATGTGGCAATCGAAGAAGGATATTTTAAAGATGAGGGGTTGGATCTGACACTTGTGACTGGTTTTGGAGCAGATAAGACAATGACGGCTGTAATATCCGGTGAGGCAGATATCGGATTTATGGGAGCGGAAGCATCTGTCTATGCCTATCAGGAGGGAGCTACGGATCCTGTTGTAAACTTTGCACAGCTTACCCAGCGAGCCGGGAATTTCCTGGTTGCAAGAGAAAAGATGCCAGATTTTAAATGGGAAGATCTGAAAGATAAGAAAGTTCTTGGCGGACGTAAAGGTGGTATGCCTGAAATGGTATTCGAATATATTCTCCGTAAAAACGGACTGGATCCGCAGAAAGATCTGACGATTGACCAGAGCATTGATTTTGGTTCTACAGCGGCGGCTTTTACAGGCGATACTTCTGCAGATTTTACAGTAGAGTTTGAGCCATCCGCGACAGCTCTGGAAAAAGAAGGAGCCGGATATGTTGTTGCTTCACTTGGCGTAGATTCCGGTTATGTTCCATATACTTCCTATAGTGCAAAGACCAGCTACATGGAAAAAAATCCGGAAATCATCCAGAAATTTACAAATGCTCTTCAGAAAGGAATGGAATATGTCCAGAGTCATACGCCAGAAGAAATTGCAGAAGTTATTGCTCCGCAGTTTGCAGAAACTGACCTGGATACAGTCACGGCCATTGTAAAGCGTTACTATGACCAGAACACCTGGAAATCTAATCTTATCTTTGAAAAAGAAAGCTTCGAACTTCTGGAAGACATTCTGGAAGATTCTGGTGAACTGAGTGAACGTGTATCTTATGAGGATCTTGTAACAACAAAATATGCCAGGGAGGCAGCTGAAAAATAGCAGGTTAAATTCTACGCATCATTTTGTAGTAAACCGGGATCAGCAGGGAGCAGGCTCCGATCCAGGCAAGAGGGCTGGCAATGCAGACGGAAGTGTATCCGATCATACCGGAAAGTCCTACGGTAGCAGCAATACGCATAACAAGTTCTATCATGCAGGCTGCAAAAGGTGCACGTCCGTTCTGCATACTCTGGATGGAAGTACGATAAACGGCAAGAAGACCGAGGATAAAGTAAAACGGTGCAACGATGGTCAGATACATATCGGAATAATGGTAAATTTCCTTTGTCGGATCGGACAGGAACATCTGCACGATCGGGTGGCGAAGAAGCAGGATACCAATACACATGATCAGATTAAAAGTTTCTGTTTGAATCAGACATGCCCGTACACCCTGACGGATCCGTTCTCTTTTGCCTGCACCGAAATTCTGGGCAACATAGTTGGAAATTGCAGTCATCATAGCATTATTCACAAGGACAGAAAGCTGATCGGCTTTGGAAGCTGCTGTATATCCGGCAACTGCAGCAGTACCAAGAGAATTCACAACTGTCTGCATGGCAAGCTGCCCGATGCACATGACAGACATCTGAAATCCCATAGGAAAGCCTGTTTTCAGATGCAGGCTGATGGTTCCGCTGATGTCATGAAAATCTTCGCGGCGTAAATGCAGTACCGGGAAGTTTTTCAGACCGACGAGCAGACTGAACAGTGCAGAAAGAAACTGGGAAAGAATCGTAGCCCAGGCAGCACCGGCAACACCCATATGGAATGGTACAATAAACAGGATGTCCAGAAAAATGTTCAGGACAGAGGAAAACACCAGAAAATAAAGCGGTGTTTTACTGTCGCCCAGCGCACGAAGCATATTGGAGATCATATTATAAAAAACAGTTGCTCCCGTTCCAAGAAGAACGACAAACATGTAATCGTAAGCTTCGCCGGAAATATCCTCCGGAATCTGCATCCACCTGAGAATCTGGTGAGCCAGCAGGCAGCAGATCAGAGTCAGGACTATGGTAAAAATAATACTGAGCAGTGTGGATACAGCAACACTTTTGCGCATGCCTTTTTCGTCCTTTGCACCACACCGTTGGCCAAGGCAGATACCGAATCCACCGGTAAAACCATTGATAAAGCAAAAGACAAAATAGATAATGATACTGGTGGCACCGACTGCTGCAAGGGAATCAGCACCAAGCGTTTTGCCGACGATCACAGAGTCAGCAAGTGTATAAAAAAGCTGAAAAAGATTTCCGAGAATAACCGGAATTGCAAATTTTAACAGTGACCAGAATGGATTTCCGACAGTGAGATCCATTTCTTTTGATTTCGGTCTGGACATAAGAACATCCTCCTTAGAATTATTGCGTGTTTTTTACTGCACGCCCAATTATAGAGAAACTGATAGTAAAATGCGATTCTGGTATTGCTGTTTATGATACAGATATTGACCAGATCAGCAAATTTATTTATGATAATAAAGAACATTTTTTGACATGAAAGCAGATAAAAATTGGAGAGGGTAAAATGGCAAAAAGAACAATTCTGGTAGACAGTGCAAGAAGAGAACTTGAAAAGCATGGAACAGAAACTTTTCCGATGACAGTGAACCACGATGATCTCTGGTCATTTGAGGGCAAAAATGTGCCGATTCACTGGCATAATGATCTCGAAATCAACCTTATAAGGGAAGGAGAGGCCGTCTTTCAGGTATACCAGAAAAGCTACAGGGTCAGAACGGGAGAGGGATTTCTGCTGAATCGAAATGTACCGCACAGCTGCAGTTCACCTGGAAATGAACATGTACGTTACAGTACGATACTTGTAAGACCAGACTTTCTGTATGGCGATTTTGGAAGTGATGTTGAGCGAAAATGTTTTCAACCATTTCTGCAAAATTCAGCGATACCCTGTATTTATTTGACTGGATTTGATGAAAATGGAAAAGAAATTTTGCAGAAATTAAACCAGGTAGAAGAAGCTTTTGACCGGAAACGATTCTGCTATGAATTAAAGATCAAGGGACTTCTGTGTGAAGCATTTGCTATGATCCTTTATGGGCACAGACAGGAATTGACGAAATTCGTCCCGGCAAATCTGCAGGAACTGGAACGTCTGGAAAAAATGCTGAATTATCTTAATATGCATTTTACAGAAGTAATTTCTCTTCAGGACCTGGCAGATCAGGTGCATTTGTCAAGAGAAGTCTGCTGCCGCCTTTTCAAAAAAATGACAGGCAAAACTATCACCGGATATCTGGAAGAATACCGTGTCAACAAAAGCTTTTCGCTGGTGCAGAGTGGACAGTATTCTATGACACAGATCACAGAAATGGTGGGATTCAGTAATCCAAGCCGTTTTGCCAGTGCATTTCGTAAGCGATTTGGATGCAATCCGGGAGAATATAATTCTGTGAAACATTGATAGATTCAAATGAGATTCCAAAGGAAATCTCACGATTACAGGATGGGGAATGTTGATTGGTGGAAGTGTACTTTTTTTCTTGATCAGGGCGTGGATTTTCCCGACAAATCTGGAGCTTCCAGCCTGGATCATCATTGCAGTTATTGTTATTATTGGCACAGCAGTTGGTTTTTCTGTGTTTCTTGAGAGTGTGAAATATATAGGTCCGGTGAAATCTACACTGCTTGGCTGTCTGGAACCTGCATCGGCAACGTCTGCAGGAAAAGAAAGAAAATGGAGAATTGTTTACAGAAGAAGTAATTAAAAATATTATCGAAGAATTTTCTTTATCCGATGAAGAAGCGGAGAAATATATGAAAATGTATTGGTAATACAGCCTATACGAAAAGTATAGGAGAAAGGGCATATTGCCTTTTCTCCTGTTATTTTATAAGCGGGGAGAGCTGCTGGGATTCATTTATCATTTGGGTAAGTATCTTTGATTTGGGGTGGCTGATAATGATATAGCGCTTCATAGGATTCCAGTTCATCCTCGTTCACCGGCCCGGATGGAATTAATCCAGTGCAGTCCTGAGTGGATGCTGCATTTGAGGGAAAATCACAGGAATCAATGATTCCCTGGCTCGTAGGAGTCTTTGGCTTTTCAGAAGAATTTTTTGACATAAATAACCTCCATGGTATACAAATTCAGGGTTTATAGAAGTTCTGAAGATTAGTATATCCAGGAGGTTGTTTTTTTATTATGGTATTTTAGGGTTGTCAAAAATTTTTGAAAATAGTGCAATTAGTTCTGGAAAAAAAAGTCCCTGGATATATATCAGATGTGAGATGACTCCCACCTCTGCAGGTGGTGAGCAACAAAATTATATCAGTGGTGGGATTTTATGGCGGATATCATGGAAACCAATCCGGATAACAGTCCTGTATGTGTGGATCTTCATCCGGTTTTTCATTTGGATTAAGAAAATATCTTCAAAATTTAACATAAACAATCAATTCTGAACATTGACGATTCCCACCTTTTTATGTCAAAATAAGTATAACGGACGAAGTAGGACTGCCGGGCGTGAAACACCGCCTGGTTTTCCGTGTTTACAAGAGAAATAGAGGGAGGAAAGAAAATGGCAAAGAAAAGAAAATGCGGCGTGCTGCTTCCAATCAGCAGCCTGCCTTCAAAATATGGAATCGGATGTTTTGACAAAAAAGCATATGAATTTGTAGATGCACTGAAGGCTGCCGGCCAGAGTTACTGGCAGATCCTGCCGCTGGGGCCGACCAGCTATGGAGATTCTCCATACCAGTCCTTCTCCACTTTTGCTGGAAATCCATATTTTATCAGCCTGGAAGAGCTGATAAAAGAAGGGGTTCTCACCAAAAAAGAATGTGACAGTGTTGATTTTGGAGATAATGAGGCAAGTGTTGATTATGCAAAATTATATGAAGGACGTATGATCCTTCTTCGTAAAGCATATGAACGAAGCAACATCTATATGGATCCGGAATTCCGTAAGTTCCAGGAAGAAGAGGCATGGTGGCTGAAAGATTATGCACTCTTTATGGCAGTGAAGAAGCGTTTCGGTGGTGTACAGTGGAGTGAATGGGCAGAGGATATCCGCCTTCGCTGGCAGAATGCACTGGATTATTACAGAGAAGAAATGTATTTCGAAATTGAATTTCAGGAATATATGCAGTTTAAATTCCGCCAGCAGTGGATGAAACTGAAAGCTTATGCCAATGAAAAAGGAATCCAGATCATTGGTGATATTCCAATCTATGTAGCAATGGACAGTGCGGATACCTGGGCAAACCCATGGCTCTTCAAACTCGATGAGAAGAATTGCCCGACACAGGTGGCCGGATGCCCTCCGGATGGATTTTCCGCGACTGGTCAGCTCTGGGGAAACCCGCTGTATAACTGGGAAGTGCATCGTAACTCCGGATATGAATGGTGGATCAAACGAATTGCCAATTGTTTCCGTCTGTATGATGTTGTAAGGATTGATCATTTCCGTGGATTTGATGAATACTATGCAATTCCTTATGGTGATGCGACAGCAGAAAATGGATGGTGGGAAAAAGGACCTGGAATCGATCTGTTCCGTGCTATTTCCGCAAGTCTTGGTGACAGGGAGATCATCGCAGAAGACCTTGGATATATGACAGACAGTGTTAAGAGACTGGTAGAAGAGAGTGGCTATCCGAATATGAAGGTTATTGAGTTTGCCTTTGATGAGCGTGATACCGGAAATGCCAGCGACTACCTGCCACACAACTATCCAAGAAACTGCGTTGTTTATACGGGAACACATGATAATGAAACACTGCTTTCCTGGCTGGAGGATATCACTCCGGCAGAGAGACGGCAGGTGCGTAAATATCTGAATAATTTCAAGGACTCCGGTAAGGAACTGTGTAACGACCTGATCTGTCTGGTAATGCAGAGTGTTGCGAATCTCTGTATCGTGCCGATGCAGGATTATCTGGGACTCGATAATTCCGCACGAATGAATCAGCCATCCACACTTGGAAAGAACTGGAAGTGGAGATTAAAAGAAGGACAGTTCACGGCAGAACTTCAGAAAGAAATGCTGGAACTGGCAACACGCTACGGAAGAAGATAATAAAGATCATTCAAGAACGTCAGGCAACTGGCGTTCTTTTTTCTTCTGTAAATGATACAGATGACAATAAAATTATACTATGCTAAAATGAGCACAGAAGATTGTAGCTATTCGGAAATGAGGAATAATAGAATGAAAAAATCCATAGAAAAAATAACATATTGTTTTGTAATAATAGCTGCATTGTTTGTATCATTTGTGTCATTTGTTGAGCCTCTTGTTATGAAAGATATAAATATAACAAAAGTAATACTGGTGTTGCTATGCTATGCAGCAGTATTTGCAGGAAGCCTGACACTGTTCCGGCGATTATCGGAGAGAACACTGTACTACCTGACCATAGCAGGGATATTCGCAGCGGTTATTGTGCAGACATATATTGTTTTTCATATGCGACTGGTTCCGGAAGTGGATCTGAATCATATTTATGATTATTGTGTAGATATGGTGGAGACAGGGAAAATCAGTTTTGGCGAATCGAAGTACTTTGCTTATAATACAAATAATATTCCACTGGCAATCGTAATCTACTATGTATTCCGTATGGCAGCATTTACAGGTATGGATTACCGGATCGCGGGTGGATTGTTTAATGTGCTGTTGATCCTTGTTATGTATGTATCTGCATTCCTTATTTTAAAAAAAGTTACTACGATTCGAACAACCGCGGTATATATGGTATTACTTCTTACGAATCCTTCTTTTTACGCATACGCGTCTTATTATTATACTGATACGATATCAGCCGGACTGGTTATGGCCGGTGTAGGTTTTATTATTTACGGCTGTTACAAGAAAAAAAATCACTGGAAGATGATACACTTTCTTGTTGCCGGATTTCTGATCGGGTTTGCAACCTGCATTCGTGTAACCAGCATTTTTATAGTACTTGCGGCTGGCGTCTGGATCTTGCTGAATAAGTATTGGAAAAAGTTACTTACATTTGGGATTCCACTGGTATGTGGTCTGCTGATTTTTCAGTTGGCATGGGGTGGAGTATATCGTTACCATGTAGACATGGATACTTATGATTCGGCGATTACGATTGAGCATTTTCTGATGATGGGAAGCCATGGCAATGGAACGTACAATGTAAAAGATATGAGGTTTACACGCAGTTTTCCGACACATGAAGAAAAAGTAGAAAATAATAAAAAGGTCTATCTTGAACATCTTCGTGAGAATGGAGTGCTGGGGAATCTGAAGCTTGCCATAAAGAAAGAAGCAATTGTATGGGGAATCGGTACACATGGATATACTCAATACACAAAAAATGTAGTGGAAAAAACAACCTGCTATGACTGGCTCGTTGGTAAAAGATCCGGTTTGTTCAGAACATATATGCAGGCTTACAATATAGTATTGTATGTTCTGATCCTGTCTGGCGTGTGTTGCACATTTCGTAAGAAAAAAACAGACAAATACAGCTGGATCCTGGCAATCTACTGGTGTGGTGCGCTTGTCTTTTATATTTTCTGGGAGGCGCATCCGAGGCAGTCAGTAAGTATATTGCCTTTATTGACTATGCTGGCTGTTCCATGGATAGAAAGAAGTTGTATTGTCCGTGATTAAGATTTATACTTAAGATATTTTCAGAAGATTAAAGGAGTAATTCTCATGCAGACAGCCAAAGATTATTTGCATGTTTTTCTTGATATGGGCGATGCACTGTTAAACAGCGGGGCAGAGATCTTCCGGGTGGAGGATACACTGAATCGAATGGGCTATGCCTGTGGTGCTACTCAGATGAATGTTTTTGTGATTACATCCAGTATTGTCATTACGATGGAATTTCCGGGAGACGGAGCGCGTACACAGACTCGCCGGGTACGGGAAGATGGCGGAAATGATTTTACCAAGCTGGAGCAGTTAAATGACTTGAGTCGTCGTTTTTGCAGGCAGCCTGTTTCTGCCACAGAACTTCGAAAAGAATTTGATAAGATCAATGCAGACAGACCAAAGCCACTCTGGAAACTTTTTGGAAGCCTTCTGGCGGCCAGTAGTTTTGCACTTTTTTATGGTGGAAGTATTTCGGATGCGATTGCGGCAGGACTTGGGGCTGTTTTGATCTGGGCATTACAGCAATATTTTCGACCAGTGTGTATGAATGAAGTGACGTTTCAGTTTGCTGCTTCTTTTCTGACAGGATGTGTTATTTGTGGACTTGTTTTGCTTTGCCCGTTCCTTCATATGGATAAGATTATGATTGGGGACATTATGCTTTTGATTCCAGGTCTTATGTCAACAAATGCTATCCGGGATGTGCTGATTGGTGATACACTTTCCGGAATTATCCGTCTGATTGCGGCATTGCTTCTGGCGGCCGCACTGGCACTTGGATTTATGGGGGCAATTCTTCTGTTTAGGAGGCTGGGGCTTTGAACACAACAATTGTAATACAGCTGATTACCGGAGCCCTTGGTTCCGTGGGATTTGGAATTCTCTTCCATATGAAAAAGAAATACCTGCCTTTGGCAGCAGCTGGTGGATTTATAAGCTGGATGGTGTTTCTTCTCGGAAAAGGACTTTGGGGAAATGTCTTTCTTCCGTCATTGCTGGCAGGCTTTATTGTAGATGTGTATGCGGAAATTCTTGCAAGAATCTGTAAAGAAACGTCTACATCCTTTTTTGTAACTTCTGTTATTCCGTTGATTCCCGGAAGTACACTTTATTACTGCATGAATAGTATAGTGGAAGGGAACACGGTACAGGCACTGGAATATGGAAGGGATACTTTTCTCTTTGCATTTGGAATTGCAGCGGGAATGAGTATTGCGTGGGCAATCTGCTATTTCCTCAGAAGTATAAAGAAGAAATAGAATCAGGGCTGCGGTCACTGTCAGGTGATTGCGGCCCTGTAAATTTATAATATTATTCAGCAAGATAATAAACAGAAGAGTATGGCGGCAGGGTCAGGACGATCTTGCCGTCTTTTATTGCCTTTGTGGCACTTTTACGTTTCTGGGTTCCGCCATAAACAGTGAGATTGCTGTTCAGGAGTTCTTTTAATTTCTGTGCATCAGAAATGTGCAGTTCATATACCTGTTCCTGGTCGGAAAAGTTAAAAAGAGAAATCATACGCTCTTTTTTGCTGCAGCGTTCAAATACATAGATGCAGCATCCTTCCTGATGGCAGTCGATCCACTGGAAACCATCTGCTTCATAATCTTTTTCCCAGAAAGCAGAGTGTTCCAGATACAATTTATTCAGGTCTTTCATGAAACGGGCGAATCCAGCATGAAGTGGATAATCCAGAAGCATCCAGTCCTGCTCGCGTTTTTCATCCCATTCACGGAACTGTCCGATTTCATTTCCCATGAAATTCAGCTTTTTGCCCGGATGCGCATACATGTACATATACAGAGAACGCGCCTGTGGGAATTTGTATTCATAGTCGCCGCTCATTTTCTGCATGATCGTTGCTTTGCCGTGAACAACTTCATCGTGAGACAGCGGGAGCAGGAAACGGGCATCATAGTAGTACATCATGGAGAATGTCAGTTTGTGATAGTTTTCCGGGCGGTATTCCGGTACGGTACGGAAGTAATTCAGCGTATCGTTCATCCATCCCATATCCCATTTATAATCAAAACCAAGGCCGCCCTGATCGACAGGATCGGTTACTTTGGGGAAAGAAGTGGAATCTTCGGCAGCAAGAATTACAGAAGGATGCATGCACTTCAGTTCCTGATTCATATACTGCAGGAATTCTACAGCATTGAGGTTGACGCCTCTTGCCGGATCGCCCTGCCAGTAGATGGCGCGGCTGATCGCATCCATACGGATACCATCCATATGGAATTCGCTGATCCAGTAGTTTGCACAGGACTGCAGGAAGCTTCGGGTCTCGCCGCGGGAATGCATGAAGTTGCAGCTTCCCCATTCACTGACACCAACCGCAGAGTTCGGATATTCATAAAGTGCGGTTCCATCGTAATTCGCAAGGCCATAAGCATCTACGGCAAAGTGAACCGGAACAAAATCCATCAGTACGCCGATGTTATGTTTGTGACAGGCATCGATGAAGGCCTTCAGCTGATCAGCTGTTCCGTATCGGGAAGTCGGACTGAAAAAACCGGTTGCCTGATAGCCCCAGGATTCATCACATGGATATTCATTCAGAGGCATGATCTCCAGATAGTTATAGCCATTTTTGACCAGATATGGAATCAGAATATCAATCATTTCTTCATAGTTATACCAGTCATCTGCTTTGTCAGAAGGCTTGCGAAAAGAACCAAAATGAATTTCGTAAATGTTCAATGGTTTTTTTCGGCAGTCGCTGCGGCTTTGCAACCACTGGCTGTCTTTGAATTTGTATTTTGACATGTCACGAATGATAGAGGCACTGCCTGGGCGAAGCTCCATGCCAAATCCATACGGATCGCAATGATCGACTGGATTACCGTTACGGTCATAAATCTTATATTTATACATCTGACCGGCTTTTGCCTGTGGAACATAGCATTCCCAGAAATTACCGTCAGAAACTTTGTTCATTTCCCATTCCTGCCAGTCATTGAATTCTCCGATCAGGGTGATGCGGGAGGCTGAAGGTGCAAAAGTACGAAAAGTTACGCCTTTTTCTTCAACATGGGCACCAAGATATTTATAAGCATCAAAAATTTTTCCTGTATAAAATCCATAAAAATCCATCATATTCTCCTTGTAGATAATAGACATTAGTTGCTTTTTTGAGTATACTAAAAGGTAAAAGTGCGGAGTAATCCGCAGGTATTATAGTTACTTTATACTAAAGAAACAGGGGGATTGTCCACCGACGATTTGGCATAAGCGGTGGATAACCGACGATTTATAAAATCTGTCGGAAAAAGGAGAACAGGAAACATGGATATCAGAATAGAAAAAACAGAGAGAGCGATCCGAAATGCATTTCTGGAATTGCGTGCAGCGAAGCCACTGGAGAAAATTACGGTGAAAGAGCTGTGCAGCCTGGCATGCATCAATAAATCAACTTTTTACAGTCATTATGAGGATATTTATGCACTTTCACAGATGCTGGAGTCAGAGACGATCACGACAGTGATCAAAAATATTTCCAGTCAGCAGGAATCACCGTTTAAAGATCCGGATGTGTTCACAAGAAATTTATATATGGCTCTGGTATCGAATCATTCACTGATCAATATTTTGTTTTCCGGAACAGAAAAAAGTCATCTAGGTGACTGTCTGGAAACAGAATTGAAACGGCTGATCGTGGAAAAATATCCGCAGTATGAGACTGATCCGGAGAAAGATATCATGCTTTCCTTCTGTATTCAGGGATGCTTTCATGCGTATCTGAATAATCAGAAAAATGATCTGGATACACTGATCCATGTCAGTGAGACGATCGTGCGAAAACTGGCCCCTTTGTATATAGAAGAAAGAAGAGAAGATGAATGAAAAAACTGGTTATTGGAATTCTGGCACATGTAGATGCCGGAAAGACAACTCTGTCAGAAGAACTTCTGTATCTGTGCGGTGAGATCCGAAAGATTGGCCGTGTAGATCATGGAGATGCTTTTCTTGACACATATGAACTGGAAAAAGAACGAGGGATTACGATTTTTTCCAAGCAGGCGCTGCTAAAAACAGAAAATATGGAAGTGACGCTTTTGGATACACCGGGACATGTGGATTTTTCAGCTGAAATGGAACGTACGCTGCAGGTCCTCGATTATGCGATTCTGGTGATCAATGGAATGGACGGTGTGCAGAGTCATACGATGACTTTGTGGAGACTTCTGGAGCGATATCAGATTCCGACGTTTTTGTTTGTCAATAAGATGGATCAGCAGGGGACAGATCACGATGCATTGCTGAATGATCTGAAACAGCATCTTCATGAAAATTGTGTGGATTTTGGGAGAACACAGGATACGGATTACGGAATGTATGAACTTACTCCAGAGCAGCTGGAAAACATTGCAGTCTGTGAGGAAGACATTCTGGAAACATACCTGGAAACAGGCATCGTCGAAGACCGTGACATTGCACGACTGATCGTACAGCGAAAAATCTTCCCGTGTTATTTCGGATCGGCACTTAAAGAAAAAGGTGTAAAGGATTTCTGGAATGGCGTGCAGAAATATACGGCAGAACCAGAGCGGCCGACGGAATTTGGCGCAAAAGTGTTCAAGATTGCAAGAGATGAACAGGGAAATCGTTTTACGTATATGAAAATCACAGGAGGCAGTCTTAAAGTAAAGACACTGCTTTCTTCAAATTCAAACGGACAGAGTCTGCCGGGGCGTAAAGCAGAAGAGGCTGCCTGGGAAGAAAAGGCAGATCAGATTCGTCTGTACTCTGGAGCAAAATATGAACTGACATCGGAAGCTGAAGCCGGAACAGTCTGTGCGGTGACAGGACTTACGAGAACCTATCCGGGAGAGGGACTGGGAATTGAACAGGAGTCAGAACTTCCGATACTGGAACCTGTCCTGAATTACCAGATTATCCTTCCGGATGACTGCGACCCACATCAGATGCTCCAAAAGCTGCGTCAGCTGGAGGAGGAAGAACCGCAGCTTCACATTCTGTGGGACAGTCAGTTTTCTGAGATTCATGCACAGCTTATGGGAGAAGTGCAGATTGAAATCTTGAAAAAATTGATCTGGGATCGTTTTCATGTAGCTGTGGAATTTGGTGCCGGAAGTATTGTTTATAAAGAAACGGTTGCAGAGCCGGTAGAAGGTGTGGGACATTTTGAACCGCTCCGTCATTATGCAGAAGTACATCTTCTGATCGAACCGGGGGAACCAGGAAGCGGATGCCAGTTCTTTACTGCATGCAGTGAGGATGTACTTGCACGAAACTGGCAGAGACTGATTCTGACGCATCTTGAAGAAAAGGAGCATATTGGTGTATTGACTGGATCGCCACTGACTGATGTGCAGATTACGATTCTTACCGGAAGGGCACATGCGAAACATACGGAGGGTGGTGACTTCCGACAGGCAACTTACCGTGCGGTACGTCAGGGACTTCGCAAAGCAAGAAATATTCTTCTGGAACCGTATTATGAATTCCGACTGGAAGTACCGGCAGAGATGATAGGACGAGCAATGTCAGATGTCCAGAAGATGCAGGGAACGTTTGATGCACCGGAGGTAGAGGGCGAAACTGCAATTCTCAAAGGGACTGCGGCTGTCGCTCAGATGCGGGATTATCAGAAAGAAGTGGTTTCCTACACACATGGAACAGGAAAACTTTTTTGCAGCCTCAAAGGATATGCGCCATGTAAGAATCAGGATGAAGTGGTACAGAATATTGGATATGATCCGGAAGCGGATCTGGAAAATCCGACCGGATCTGTATTTTGCGCGCATGGAGCTGGTTTTGTTGTTCCCTGGGATCAGGTGGAAGCTTATATGCATCTGCAAAGTGGTGTGGATATGGATGAACTGGACAGTGAAAGCTGGTATGAGGATGTGGAAAGTGCGCAAAATCCGGGTACAGCGGTGGATAACACAAACATTTCCGGAAATATCAGTGGAAAAAACGGAAAGTTTTCTTACAGCGGAAGCTATGAAGAAGAGGAAGAACTGCAGGCTATTTTTGAACGTACTTTTGGGCCGATGAAGCGTGACCGTACTGCTTTCCAGAAAAAGACCGTACACAGTTCGACGCCGGCTACCCGTTACAGAGCAGGGAAACCGCGACAGGAAGAATATCTGCTGGTGGATGGATACAATATCATCTTTTCCTGGGAAGAACTGAATGAACTTGCAAAGGAAAATATTCATGCTGCATGCGACAAATTGATGGATATCTTAAGTAACTATCAGGGGTATCGTAAATGTACGCTGATTCTTGTTTTTGATGCCTACAAAGTGGAGGGACATGTGGAAGAAATCATTCCGTATCATAATATCTATGTGGTTTACACGAAAGAGGCCGAGACAGCAGACCAGTATATTGAAAAGACGGTCCACAGGATCGGCAGACAGTATCAGGTAACGGTTGCGACTTCTGATGGGCTGGAACAGGTCATCATTATGGGACAGGGCGCCCACAGAATCTCTGCACAGGGATTGAAGAAAGAGATAGAAGATACGGAAAAAACTGCCAGAGAAGAATGGCATCAGCGCAGACAGAGCAGCAAAACGTATCTGTTTGATCATATGTCAGAGGAGATGCAGGAGCAAATGGAAAAAATCCGTCTGGGAGAAAATAAATGATCTATTTATATAAAAGAAACAAAACAGGAATCTGCATTGACCGTGTATATGGATACGATACGATCGTAGAACTTCCGGATATGCTGGAAGGCTTTCCGGTGACGGAGTTGGGAGCGTATATTTTTTCGGACCATATCGATTCGACAGAATTAAAAATGATGCAGGAAAAAGAAAATTTTTGCACAGAGAACGGCAGGGCGACACGACCTGAGGATGATATGCCGCAAGCTGCGGGAAATCGTGTAGAAGAAATCCGTCTTCCACGTCAGCTCAGGAAGATTGGCCGGTATGCTTTTTATAACTGTTTTCATCTTAAGAAGCTTACGTTCTATGGAAAAATGCAGGACCTGGGTGCAGGAGCACTTACCGGCTGCCACAGGATGGAACAGATTGCGGTGGAGACCGATGAAAAGGGAGAATCCAGTTTACGGGATTTCCTGACAGAGCTTCCGGAGACACTATGTGTTGACATAACGATAGATGGGGAATATGGAAGGTTCTGGTTTCCGGAATTTTTTGAAGAAGGTGTGGAAAACACGCCTGCCAGGATCCTGGAAAATCATGTGCATGGAAGCGGAATTCGTTATCGAAACAGTTTCGTACATAAAAAGATCAATACGTTGGAATACGACCGGCTATTTCCATATGCAGTTGCCTGGGAACAGGAGCGGATCGTATTGAATCTGGCACTGGACCGAATTCTTTATCCGGTAAGCATGACAGATGAGGCAAAAGAAAAGTATCTCATATATATAAAGGAACACATACAGCAGGCAATAAGGCTTCTGGGAGAACAGAAAGCATATGATTCCATGCAGCGTATCCTGAGGAAACTTGCGCCAGATCGGGCAGAAACAGAAAAGATGCTTGAAACGGCACAGAGTGCGAATGATTCCAGATGTGTCAGCATTTTAATGAATGAACTACAGAAACATGGAAGAAAACAGAGAAAGGCATTTGAACTGTGAAAAAAGAGTACAGGGGCAAATTTGGAAATTTTGTTCACGAAGAGAGAAAAAAAGAAGAAGAAACTTTGGAAATCTGCGAGGACATTCTGAAAAACTCCAGAAATGAGATGGCTGTTGCCATGCGTTTTCTCCAAAGTGCATTCGGGGCACTGCGTCCGACTGTTTCGGGTGAGACAGATGTTATGGGAACTGACGGGAAACTGCTTTTTGCTTCGCCGACATGGCTTTTGAATACATTTATACAAAACAAAGTATGGATCAATCGTATGTATCTGCATGAACTGCTTCATTGTCTGTTTTGTCATCTCTGGAATCGCAAAGTAAAAGAAGAAAGTGATCAGAGACTCTGGAACCTGGCGGCAGATATTGCAGTAGAGAATGTCATGGATGACCTTTATGAGAAAGCGGTCTATATCCGACCGAACAGTTTCCGAAGAGAAAAGTACCGCCAGTGGAAGGAAAAAAAGAACGTTCTTACAGCCGATGCGATGTTTTATCTGTTGATGGAATGCGAAGAAAACGAGATTATCCGATTGGAGCAGGAATTCAGGCGTGACGATCATCATTTCTGGTATACACCGCAGAATCGCAGTGGAATGGCGAGTCACCAGAAAGAATGGGAAGAGATGCGACGCAAGATGCAGACGGAGATTGAACTTTTTTCAAAAGAAGCGGCAGGTGATTCTCCGGGACTTGTGGAGCATTTACAGGCAGAGAACCGGAAGCGTTATGACTACCGGGAGTTTCTGCGGAAGTTTTCGGTTCTAAAAGAAGAGATGCAGGTGGATATGGATTCCTTTGATCCGATCTACTATAATCTGGGATTGGAATTATATGGAAATATGCCTCTGATCGAGCCTTTGGAAACAAAAGAGATGAAGAAAATCGAAGACTTTGTGATTGTTTTGGATACATCGATGTCCTGTAACGGCAGCCTGATCCGTCGTTTTCTGGAGGAAACGTACAGTGTGCTGTCTGAGTCGGAGAGCTTTTTCCGTAAGATTCAGGTACATATCATTCAGTGTGATGAAAAGATTCAGGATGATCAGGTGATTCATGATCAGCGGGAGATGGAGGCGTATCTCCAGGACTTTACAATCCGGGGATTTGGCGGGACAGATTTTCGTCCGGCATTTGCCTATGTGGATCAGCTTCTGAAAATGGGCAGCTTTCAGCGGCTGCGAGGACTTCTGTACTTTACAGATGGATATGGGATGTTCCCGGCGAAGATGCCGCCGTATGATACGGCATTCATTTTTATGAAAGATGATTATCGGGATGTGGATGTGCCGCCATGGGCGATCAAGTTGATACTGGATACCAAGGCACTGGAAAGAGAGAGGACAGCAGAGCATTATGAATATTAAACAGGCAAAACAGGAAATCATAGATACTGTACAGGCGTATCTTCTGAAAAACGAGTATGATGAATATGTGATACCACGGGTACATCAGAGACCGGTACTTCTTCTGGGAGCACCGGGAATCGGAAAGACACAGATCATGGAACAGGCAGCCAGAGAGTGTGGTGTGGCACTGGTCGCTTATACGATCACACATCACACCAGACAGAGTGCGATCGGTCTTCCATTTATCTCTAAGAAAGAATATGGAGGCAGGGAATATTCAGCGACAGAGTACACGATGAGTGAGATTGTGGCGAGCATTTATGACCGTATGAGAGAAACCGGACTTACCGAGGGAATTCTGTTTATCGATGAGATTAACTGTGTTTCAGAGACACTGGCTCCGGCGATGCTGCAGTTTCTGCAGTGCAAAACTTTTGGAAATCATGAAATTCCAAAAGGCTGGGTGATCGTAGCAGCAGGTAACCCACCGGAATACAACAAATCCGTCCGTGATTTTGATGTTGTTACACTGGATCGTGTCAAAAAGATCACAGTAGAACCGGATTATCGTGTCTGGAAAGAATATGCATTCAAAGAAAATATTCATCCTGCAATTCTTTCTTATCTGGAACTTCGAAACAACTGTTTCTATCAGATGGAAACAACGATTGACGGCAAACAGTTTGCAACGCCGCGTGGCTGGGAAGATCTGTCAAGAATCATGGAAGTTTATGAGAAGCTTGACAAGAATATCACGGCAGATGTGGTCGGACAGTATATCCAGCATGAGCGGATTGCAAAGGAATTTGCAGAATATTATGAACTCTATCAGAAATATCAGCAGGATTATCAGATCGCAGAAATCCTGAAAGGACAGCCGTCAGAGGCAATGGTCAAAAAAGTTTCTCATGCGTCATTCGATGAGCGAGTCAGTGTGGTTAACCTGCTATTCTCAGGCGTTCGCCAGGCAGTACGTGATGCTGTTCTTCAGGAAGATGTGCTGGAAAAAGTTTTTGAAGTGCTTAAAAGCCTGAAAGAACCACAGGAAGGTGGAAATCTGGTACAGCGTCTCGGAGATTTTGTGGATAACCTTCGGGCAGAAAGAGAACGTAAACAGACAGAGGGGCTTCTGGAGCGAAGAGAGGATCGCACGATCCGAAAAGCTGTTGAAGTGCTGGAAGGATATGTGACGATTCTAAAAAAAGAGCAGACAGAAAACTGGGAAGAAGCCTTTGACATTGTAAAGAATGCTTTCGGAGAATACCGTGCGTCCTGGGATGCTGTCTGGGACGAGTCAGGTTCTACGCTGGAATATGCATTTGATTTTATGGAGGCAGCATTCTATAACAGTCAGGAGATGGTAATTTTCGTATCTGGTATTAATACAGATTATTCCTGCGTTCGTTTCCTGGAAACGTATGAATGTGAACGCTATATCCGCTACAACCGGGATCTGTTGTTTGAAGATGCGAGCCAGGAAATCCGAAGAAGGATAGAAGAACTGTAAAACTGAGAGAACAGTAACCTGTAAACATATGGAACTGTTATCTGTAAAGATATGAGGGAAGGAGAAGATTATGAAAAAACAAAGTAAACTTATGACATTTCTGATGTCACTTCTGTTGGCATTTATGCTTGCAGTTCCGGGAAATGCAGTTTCCACGCAGGCAGCAGGACAGGGTGATATGGCTGTACATTTTATTGATGTTGGCCAGGGACTGGCAATCCTCGTCCAGTCAGGAGGAGAAAATCTTCTTTATGATGGTGGAAATCGGGCACATGCGGATGAAGTGGTACAGTATCTGAAAAATCAGCAGGTAGAGACCATTGATTATATGATCTCTTCTCATTATGATGAAGACCACCTGGGTGGACTGGTCAAATGTCTGGATAATTTTGAAGTGGAACATGTGCTGGGTTCTGATTATGTACATACCTCAGATCTGTTTAATACATTTATGAATACTGCTACTGCACATGCGATCATTGTGGAGTATCCGTCTGTCGGAGATACTTATGAGTTTGGAACTGGCAGCTTTACTGTCATGGAGCCGGATGGGATTTCCCAGAACAGCAACGATAACTCGGTAGTCATCCGTCTGGTTAACGGAAACAACAGTTTTATGTTTATGGGAGATGCAGAAGAGACCAGTGAACAGGATATGATCAGTACAGGAATGAATCTGGACTGCGATGTGTTAAGTCTTGGACATCATGGTTCTGCATCTTCGACTTCCTGGGATCTTCTGGAGGCATCTACACCGTCCTGGGCAGTGATCAGCTGCGGACAGGACAATTCTTATGGACATCCAGCTGCATCGACCATGGAAAAACTGAGAGATATGAATATTCCGGTTTATCGTACAGATGCTCAGGGAACAATCATTGCTCTTTCTGATGGAGACACAATAAGCTGGAATCAGGAACCATGTAATGATTATGCGGCGGGAGATGCAAAGCAGCAGAGTGCAAACAGCGATACCTCACAGGCAGCACAGTATTCTTCAGAAGATACTGCTTCTGCACCGGCAGTAGAAACAGAGACACCGGATATTTCTTCTGATACACAGGGACGCATCGTATGGATTTCTGCAACCGGAAGCAAATATCACAGCAGACCGGACTGCGGAAATATGAACCCGAACAAAGCGACACAGGAAACAGAGGCACAGGCACTTTCACAGGGATATGAAGCCTGCAAAAAGTGCTGGTAAAAAATTAGTAAGTCCTGTAGAAATCCTGGACAAAACGAATAAACTGGCGCACATGTGGTTTCAGAATACGGTTTTTACTGTAGACAATATAAAAAGTTCTTTTATGAGCAGATTCTTCAAGTGGAAAAAGAAGAATCTGCTTTGTTTTTTGCAGATCGATCGTAGAGCGTGCGGAAAGAATGGAGATTCCCAGTCCGTTCACAATGGATTTTTTGATACTTTCCAGGTCATTCATGCGGGCAATCACATTGAGGTCACTGGATGTAATACCGAGTTTTTCCAGAAAGATATCCATTTCCTTCTTAGTGCCGGAACCTTTTTCACGGATAATGATCGGATCTTTCATAAAATCCTGAAAGGTGATTGCATGATTCTGCATTTCCAGATAATGCTGGGTTACCGGGGTTGCAATGACAAGTTCATCCTGACAGAAAGGAAGAAAGACACAGCTCTCATCGCTGGTATTCTGTCCAACCAGCGCCAGGTCCACAGTGCCGTCAAGGACGCGGTTGATGGACTCTGCACTATCTGTCTGGATAGAGTGAAAATAAGTATCCGGGTGCGTTTTTCCGTAGGCAGCCAGGATTTCCGGCAGCAGATAGGAAGACGGAATCGTGGATGCAGCAAGGTCGATCATATGTTTCTGGACACCAGTGAAATTTTCGAGAAGGTTGTTACGAATCTCCAGCATGCGTACAGCACTGTCGTAGAGCTGGTAACCTTTTGTAGTGATCGTCGTTTTTTTGGTGGTGCGGATGATAAGTTTTGTATGCAGCTCTTCCTCCAGTGAACGTACATGTGCACTGATGGTTGGCTGGGTGAGATAAAGCTTTCGTGCTGCTTCGGAAAAGCTTCCATAATCAACAACGGCAACAAAAGCCTCTAATTGTTTGAATTCCATGATGTGATACCCCTTGATAATGAAAAATTACTGCATACGGGTGAGTAGTAGCAGATAAAAATGAAAGTTTATAAATGATATGGAGAACCTGTAATCTCTGCAAGGGCATGCAGAGCAAGATCAACTTCGTGATGTGTGTTTTCTGGTCCGAAAGAAAAACGAATCGTTCCTTCTGGGTAAGTGCCAAGTGTTTTGTGTGCACTTGGGGCACAGTGAAGTCCGACACGTGTCATGATTCCGTAAGTGTCATCCATTTCATAGGCAACGCGTGCCATATCTGTTTGTAATGTCTGGACAGATACGACAGAAGTACGTTCTATCGTATTATGTTTTCCTATTGCACGAAGAGTTGATTCAGATGGATCCATCTGCATGAGTCCATTGATAAAATACTGAGTTAATTCCAGTTCATGTTGGTGAAGCTTGCCCATATCTGTCTGCTCCAGATCACAGAGTGCTGCATGCAGACCGAGAATTCCGGGAATGTTTGGTGTTCCTGGTTCGAAGCGATCAGGAAGAAAAGACGGAACTTCTTCTGTATGGGAAACACTTCCGGTTCCACCGCTTAAGAGAGGCTCGATTTGGGAGGCGAGTTCATTACGGATCAGAAAACCGCCGGTACCCTGTGGACCGCGAAGACCTTTATGTCCGGTGAAAGCAAGAGCGTCCAGCTGAAGTGCCTCCATATCGATTGGGACAGTACCGGCTGTCTGGGCAGTATCCAGGATAAAAAGAAGTCCATGTTTCTTACAGAATTTTCCAAGTTCCTGTACCGGCATCATGGTTCCACAGACATTAGAAGCGTGCAGACAGACGAGAAGCCGGGTGTTCGGTTTAAGAAGTTCTTCTGCTTTTTCTATAAGAAGAGAACCGTCCGCAGAGCATGGAATACGGTCAAAAGTGACTCCATGCCGGGCAAGCTGTACCAGCGGACGCATGACCGCATTGTGTTCCATAGAGGAAACAAGTACATGGTCTCCAGATTTCAGCAGTCCTTTCAGAAGAATATTCAGACTGGTCGTGATATTGGGAGTGAAGATTACATTTTTGCCTTTTCCGGATGTGAAATGAAACAGGCGGAGAAGCTGTTCGCGAGTCTCGAAGATCTGTTCTTCAACAGAATAGGCAGCCTGATAACCTCCACGGTTCACATTGACAGCAGAACCATTAAGGTAATCGTAAACAGCCTGTGCCACGGAGGGAGCCTTTGGATAGGAAGTACTTGCCTGATCCAGATATATTTTTGCCATAACTATAACCTCGATTCAGATATTCTGATAACAGATATCAGGATTATTTATAAAATATTTCTATAAATAGCTATAAAATAAGACTATAATGAATTAGCTTTTTTGTCAATGAAATGTTATTATTTTATACAAAGAATGTATGCTATAAACAAAAAAAATTAGCATAAGAGGGAAAGGGAGGTAACAACAAATGAAAAAAGAAAAAACAACGATCGTTGTGGCAGGTGTGCTGATCGGTGTGATCTCAGCAATGCTGGTGTTCTTTGGAAATCCGGCGAACATGGGATTCTGTATCGCCTGTTTCTTACGAGACACCACAGGAGCATTGGGACTCCATTCTGCAGCTGCGGTACAGTACATCCGTCCGGAGATCATCGGGCTGGTGCTTGGTGCATGCATCGTGTCACTGATTACAAAGGAATTTCGTCCGAGAGGTGGTTCGGCACCGGTTACCAGATTTACACTGGGAGCTTTTGTTATGATCGGATGTCTGATGTTCCTTGGGTGTCCGTTCCGAATGATCCTGCGTCTGGCTGGTGGTGACGGAAACGCCATTTTTGGTCTGGTAGGATTTGCAGCAGGTATCCTTACGGGAACATTCTTCCTGAAAAAAGGTTACACGCTGAAACGTTCCTACAAGATGCCGAAACTGGAGGGAGCTGTATATCCGGCATTCCAGATTGTGGTGCTGATTCTTCTGGTAGCAGCACCGACATTTATTCATTTTACGGAGCCGGAAGGCGGACCGGGAGCCAAACATGCAGCAATCCTGATTTCACTTGCTGCTGGTGTGATTGTTGGTATCCTTGCACAGAGAACACGTCTCTGTATGGTTGGCGGCATCCGCGATGCAGTTCTTTTTGGAGAGTATAAACTACTCTTTGGTTTTGTAGCAATTCTTGTCAGTGCGCTGATCATGAATGTGGCACTTGGATTTTTCCACCCAGGATTTGTCGGACAGCCAATCGCACACACAGACGGACTGTGGAATGCACTTGGCATGTATCTGGCCGGGTTTGGCTGCATTCTTCTTGGAGGTTGTCCGATGCGTCAGCTGATTCTGTCAGGAGAAGGAAATACAGACTCTGTTGTTACAGTGCTTGGTCTGATGGCAGGAGCTGCTTTTGCACATAACTTTGGCCTGGCATCTTCCGCAGACGGACCGACTGCAAATGGTAAGATTGCAGTTGTGATCGGCATCGTTGTGGTTGCAGCTATTGCAGTGATCAATTCAATGAGAAAAGAAGAAGCCTGAGTAAAAGAACTGAAAGGAGAATGAAAGATGAAGCGAGTAGACGCAAGAGGACTGTCCTGTCCGGAGCCAGTCATTCAGACTAAGAATGCAATGGCTTCAAAAGAAGCAGAATATGAAGTGCTGGTAGATAATGTAGTTGCGAAAGAAAATGTTTCTCGATTTGTGATGCATCAGGGATATCAGGTGAATGTGGAAGAACAGGGAGACGATTTCCTGCTTAAAATAACAAAATGATGACGTATATTGCGACTTTTTATTCCCATTATGGTGCAATACAGTTTCGAAAAAACTGTGAAAAAATGTATCTGGAGGCGCTCGTCATGCCGGTTCCACGAAATTTGAGTTCTTCCTGCGGAACCTGTGTCCGTTTTGTGGCAGAGGGTGAATTTCCGGAGAAGAATGAAGAGGTGGAGCAGATCGTCCGGATTGAGGATTCTGGATATGTGTGTATTTACCATGCAGATGAGGAATAAAATTATATCAGATGTGAGATGACGTGCATCTCGCAGCAAGAATGCCGAGGGCATTCTTGAAAACAGAATGAGGAATTCATGAGGTAAGAGTCTGAAAGAATTGATGCTGTTTCTTAAATGTATCTTTTTTTCAGGCTCTTTTTATAGGAAAGTGAAGATTATTTAATGTTGGTGTGGCACGGGTATACATTCCGGAGGAATTCGTGTATACTGATAGGCAATCAGAAGTTACAGCAGAAGATCGTTTTTAGCGTATATTCTCTGTATAAAAAAGTTACAGGAGTGACAGATATGGGAGAAAGACTTACAAAAAGAGATATAGAAAAAATAGAAGAAGAGATTGAACATCGTAAGCTTGTTATTCGAAAAGAAGCAATTGAGGCAGTAAAAGAGGCCCGTGCGCAGGGTGATTTAAGTGAAAACTTTGAATATTATGCAGCGAAGAAACACAAGAATCAGAACGAAAGCCGTATCCGCTATCTGGAGAGAATGCTGAAAACAGCAACAGTTGTAGATGATTCTTCGAAGTCCGATGAAGTTGGAATGGATGATATTGTTGAAGTAGAGTTTGAAGAAGATGGAGAAGTGGAAAAGTATAAACTTGTCACATCCATCCGTGGGAATTCCATGGAAAACCGTGTCAGCATCGAATCTCCGATCGGAAAGGCATTGAAGGGACACAGAGTCGGAGACAGAGTACTGGTTAATGTCAATGAAAATGTCAGCTATTATCTGCGCATCAAATCAATCGACAAGACCGGAGATGAGGGCGAAGATATCCGCAGCTTCTAAAAAGTAAAACAGGTTTTAAAATAAGACAGTAAGAGAGAGTTTTTGACAAGATTCGATTTTACAAAGATTTAACATAATACTGGTGAGAACTTTACAAGGTGTCAATATGATGAAAACATATTAAATTCAGGTAAAGGAGAATAATATGAATTTTTTCAGTATATTGACATTATTAGGAGGTCTCGCCATGTTCCTGTATGGAATGCAGGTTATGGGAGATGGACTTGCCAAAGTTTCAGGCGGGAAGCTGGAACAGATCCTTGAGAACCTTACATCCAGTAAATGGAAAGCAGTTCTTCTGGGCATGTGTGTGACGGCAGTTATTCAGTCCTCATCTGCAACAACCGTTATGGTCGTTGGTTTTGTAAATTCTGGTATCATGAAACTGACACAGGCGGTCGGAATCATTATGGGTGCCAATATTGGTACTACGATTACATCCTGGATCTTGAGTCTGACCGGAATTGAAAGCAGCAACTTTTTTATCAGTCTGCTGAAGCCGAGTTCTTTTTCACCAATCCTCGCAATGGTCGGAATTATATTACTGACGTTTACAAAAAGTTCCCGCAAGAAAGACATCGGTACGATCATGCTTGGTTTTGCAGTACTGATGTTTGGTATGGAAAGTATGAGTGGAGCTGTGAAACCTCTGGCTGATGTACCGGAATTTACGGGCCTTCTTCTGAAATTTTCCAACCCGGTTGCCGGTATCCTTGCAGGTACGATACTGACCGCGATCATTCAGTCATCTTCTGCATCCGTAGGTATTCTGCAGGCACTTTGTATGACTGGCGCAGTACCGTTCAGTTCTGCATTTCCGATCATCATGGGACAGAATATCGGTACTTGTGTGACAGCACTTTTGTCCGCAATTGGAGCGAATAAGAATGCAAAACGTGCAGCGATGATCCATCTGTATTTCAATTTGATCGGAACCGTGGTATTCATGATTCTGTTCTATATGATCGATGCTGCTGTTCATTTTCCGTTTATGACACAGATGGCGACACCGGCAACGATCGCGATCACTCACAGTGTGTTTAATATCACGGCAACACTGGTATGGCTGCCATTCTCTAATCTGCTTGTAAAACTTGCCTGTCTTACGATCCGTGATGACAAGAAAGATGAAGTTAGCAAAGAGGATCAGGAGTTTATGATCCTGGAATCCCGTTTCCTTGAAAAACCTGCTTTTGCAGTGGAACAGGGAAGAAATGCTGCAAGACAGATGGAGAAAGATTCCAGAAAGGCACTCAATATTGCACTGGATCTGATCTATGATTACAGTGAAGAACAGGCAGAACGTGTACAGAAGATTGAGTCAAAAGTAGATCGTTATGAGGACGAGCTAGGAACATATCTTGTAAAGCTGAATAACAAAAATCTGTCAGAGAGAGACAGCCATAGTGTATCAACGATGTTGCATTGTATCGGAGATTTTGAACGAATCTCAGACCATGCGGTCAATATTATGGAGTCAGCGCAGGAGCTTCATGAGAAAAATCTTACTTTTTCAGCTCAGGCACGAAATGAGCTGCAGGTTCTGATCGCTGCCGTCAGCAGGATCGTAGATACAGCATATCAGATTTTTGACAAGCAGGATCTGAATCTGACAGAGGATGTAGAACCACTGGAAGAAATTGTGGATGAATTAAGCAAAGAATTAAAACGTCGTCACATTAATCGGCTTCGTTCCGGAGAATGTACGATTGAAATGGGATTTATTCTGACAGATCTTCTTACCAGTCTGGAAAGAATTGCGGATCACTGCTCGAATATCAGTGTCTGCATCACACAGGTAAGGGAGAATCTCTATGATACACACAGTCATCTGGAAAGCCTCAAGAGTGAACCGGATGATTCATACTTTAATCGTCTGGAAGAACTGCAGAAAGAGTATGTGCTTCTGTAAAATGTTTGCAGGACTTCTGGGCAGAAAGGAATTATGCTGAATGATCTATTGTGTGGAAGACGAAAAAAATATCAGAGAGCTTCTGATCTATACACTGGAAACGACCGGATTTTCTGCAAGAGGGATGGCAAACAGTAAAGAACTGAAAGATGCACTGAAAGAAGAGCTGCCGGATCTGATCCTTCTGGATATCATGCTTCCGGGAGAAGATGGATACAGCATTCTGGAACGTCTGAAAGCTTCATCGGAAACCAAAAATATTCCGGTGATCATGGTGACTGCAAAAGAAGCGGAGTACGATAAAGTAAGAGGTTTGGAAGCAGGCGCGGATGATTATATTACCAAACCGTTTGGAATGATGGAGTTTGTTGCCAGAGTAAAAGCGGTTCTCAGGCGCTGTTCAAGACAGGAAGATGATAAAGAACTGAAATGTGATGATCTGAAATTGTCTGTGGGCAGACATAAAGTTTGCTGGAAAGAGGAAAAAGTAGAACTGACCAGAAAAGAATTTGAACTTCTTCAGTACTTGATGGAAAACAAAGGTCTGGTCATGACCAGAAATCAGATTCTCTGTCATGTATGGGGATATGATTTTGACGGAGAAACAAGAACGGTGGATGTGCATGTCCGTACGCTTCGTCAGAAACTGGGAGAAGCAGGCAACTTGATAGAGACGGTGCGTGGTGTCGGCTATCGGATAGGAGCATGATATGAGAAAAAAAATACTGAATCATACCTGTATACTGGTAGTTGTTTCTGTACTTCTGACATTTCTTGCAGCAGGACTGGTCATGTATGGAAAATACAATGAAGATCTGAAGGAAAGTGTCCGGGACAGCATGAAATATGTGCAGGATGGTGTAGAAAAGATGGGTAATTCCTATCTGGATGATGCACTTGGAAAGGCTACTTCAGCCCGAATTACTCTACTTGATCCCAAGGGAAATGTCCTGTTTGATTCGCTGGAGAATTCTGCAGAACTTGAAAATCACAGTAATCGTCCGGAATTTATTCAGGCAGAAAAGAATGGATACGCAGAATCACTGAGATACTCGGAAACATTGTCCAAACAGAATTTCTATTGTGCGGTAAAACTGGCTGATGGAGATATCCTGCGTGTTGGAAGAACAACGGACAGTGTGTTTTATACGATGTTATCGAGTTCGGTATTGCTTGGAGGACTGCTGATTCTGATTTTTGCAGTGACATTTATTCTGGTCCGCAAACAGACAAAAGATCTGATCGAGCCAATTAATACACTGAATCTGGAAGAGCCGCTCAAGGATGTGGCATATGAAGAATTACGTCCGCTTCTTGGAAGGGTGGATCAGCAGAATAAACAGATCGCCAAACAGATGGAAGAACTGAAAGAGGCAGAAGCAGTGCGCAGAGAATTTTCGGCAAATGTTTCGCATGAGCTCAAGACACCACTTATGTCAATTTCCGGATATGCAGAACTTATGATGAATGGGATGGTTCCTGATGAAAAGGTGCCGGAATTTTCAGGCAGGATTTATCATGAAGCGAGTCGTCTGAGTGCGCTGGTCGCAGATATCATTCAGCTTTCCAGACTGGATGAAAAAAACAGTGACCTTCCGTTTGAACCGGTAGATCTGTATGAACTGGCAGAGGACATTGTTTTGCATCTGGACAGTGCGGCTTCGAAAAAAAATATAAATGTATCACTTGAGGGAAATTCGGTAACGGTACAGGGAGTACGGCATGTGATCTATGAGATGCTGTATAATATTGCTGATAATGCGATTCGTTATACGAATCAGAATGGTACAGTAAATATTTTTACGGGAACGATTAATGGACATGCGTTTTATCGCGTAGAAGATAATGGAATTGGTATTCCGGAAAATGAACAGAAGAGAATTTTTGAACGTTTTTACCGGGTTGATAAAAGTCATTCCCGTGCGACCGGTGGAACAGGCCTTGGACTTTCTATTGTAAAACACGGAGCAATCCTTCATAATGCAGAGATAAAACTGGAAAGTGAGCCTGGCAAGGGTACAAAAATGGAGCTGGTGTTCTGAGAACACCGGCTCCTTTTAGCGTTACAGAATTCAAATTCAGAAGTCCATTGCAGAAAGGGCATCTTCATCAGCGATGATCGTGCAGTCCGGGTGGAACTGTAAGATCGATCCTGGCACTTCTGGAGTGACTGGCCCTTGAATGACCTGTTTCAGAATTTCAGCTTTATCTTTACCGTTGACGACCACAAGAATCTTCCGGCACCGCATGATCGTTCCGATTCCCATGGTATATGCCTGTTTTGGAACATCCTTTTCGCTGTCAAAGAATCGTTTGTTGGCCTGAATCGTGGTTTCAGTCAAATCTACGCAGTGAGTCTCGTTTTCAAAATGGTCGGATGGTTCATTAAAACCAATATGTCCATCGTGACCAAGCCCGAGGATCTGGATATCAGCTGGACCGATCTTGTGAAGTAGTTCGTTATATGCCTGGCATGCTTTTTCAGCATCTGGTTCTGTGCCGTTCGGAACGTATGTATTTGCATGGTTGATATTTATTTTGTGGAACAGATGGGTATTCATAAAATAGCGGTAGCTCTGTTCATCAGAACCAGCCAGTCCTTTATATTCATCGAGATTGACAGTCGTTACCTGAGAAAAATCCAGGTCACCGTTTTCGTACATTTCTACCAGATGCTCATAAGTCCCAACAGGAGATGAACCTGTAGCAAGACCAAGAACACTGTCCGGTTTCAGGATTATCTGTGCCGCAATCAGATTGGCCGCCTTTCGGCTGAGTTCCTGATAATTTTTTACTTTGCAGATTTGCATGTTTCCTCCTTCTTGTCCGTTTAGTGGACATGTGCATTTATTATATATATTTTTGTATTCGTCATGTTTAAGATTGAGATTGTGGACGTTCAGATAATGCCTTGATGGATGTGGCGTATTCTGTTGGTGTCATGCCGGACAGCTTTTTGAACTGTCTGGAAAAATAATGGATGGAAGAATATCCCAGAAAATCAGATATCTGTGTAAAATTCATATCATTTTCACGAATCAGCTGTTTGGCAAAGTCAATCTTCATACGGGAAAAGAATTCGATAACTCCGCACTGATATTCTTCACGGAAAAGCTTTTGAAGCTGAGAACGTCCAATCATATTGTCCTTGGAGATATCTTCAATCGTCAGAGACTGCCGCACATGTTCTCCGAGATAGTGGATGATATTCCGGCAGGTTTCAGAGCTTGTCTGACAGGAATCATAAATCCCTGCGGAAGCAGAATAATGTGCGATAGTGTATCTGCGGATCATATGGATCAGAAGTTCTTCGAGATACAGCGTCAGAAGCTTCTGAGAACCAAAAGGGACAGTACTTTTTTTGATCATTTTTTCAAGATATGGATTATCCAGGGGAGAAGCAAAACAGTTTCTTGCTTCCGCAATAATGCGTCCCAGAATACTTCGTTCGGTATCGGAAAATTCGAGTATTTTATTTTCGAAAAATTTCATACATGGGGAATTGCACGCAAAAGAGATTACAATGATATTTGGTGCAGTTCTGCCATTTGCTTTCAAAGTATGAAATTCATTTGGACGATGAAAGATGACCTGACTGCGTGTGAGAGTATAGGTACCATTGTCTGTGATAACTTCGGCAGCACCTTTATCTACACATTGAAATTCCCAGAAATCATGACGTTCACCATCGAAATGAAAATCATTTCTGTATTCGTAGTAATGAATTGTATAAATATCTGATACAAATAGTTCCTGATCCAGTTGAATGCTCTGATATGCCACGGGATAACCTCCTTGGTCAGATGATATTCGTCATTTATAATATTGTTTGTAAATATTATACTAATGAATTTGTGATAAATAGTCAAATCATTATTGATAATGTGCAAAAATATAATTTTTTTGTGCAAATACTAAAAATGAAAAAAAGGTAATATGGTATGGGAAATAAAATTATTTGTTGTCATATCTGAAATTCTGTTGTACGATTTAAAAGAGTATGAAGAAACAGGAGGGAAAATTGATGAAGAAACCAGTTTTAGTAGTTATGGCTGCGGGAATGGGAAGCCGTTACGGTGGACTGAAACAGATCGATCCGATCGATAAAGAAGGTCATATTATTATGGATTTTTCTATTTATGATGCAGTGAGAGCCGGATTTGAAAAAGTTGTATTTATCATAAAGAAAGAAAATGAACAGGCATTCCGTGAAGCAATCGGAGACCGTCTGAGTAAGCAGATCGAAGTTGCATATGTGTTCCAGGAACTTGATAATCTTCCGGAAGGCTATACTGTTCCGGAAGGCCGAGTAAAACCATGGGGAACCGGTCATGCCGTCTTAAGCTGTATTGATGAGATTGACGGACCATTTGCTGTTATCAATGCAGATGACTATTATGGAGTACATGCATTTAAGATGGCATATGATTTCCTGACCTCTGAGCAGGAAAAAGAAGATGTTTACCATTATATGATGGTTGGATATCGTCTGGAAAATACTCTGACAGAGAATGGTCATGTTGCCAGAGGGGTATGCGTGACAGATGAGGAAGGTCATCTGATCAAGATCAATGAGCGTACTCATATCGAGAAACATGATGGAGGTACGGCATATACAGAAGACGATGGGAAATCTTGGACAATGCTTCCGGAAGGCAGTATTGTTTCCATGAATATGTGGGGATTTTCGAACAGCATCCTTAAGGAATTAAAAGAGCGTTTCACAGCATTCCTGGATGATGCGATCAAGAATAACCCGATGAAAGGTGAATACTTCCTTCCGTTTGTTGTGGATGAACTTCTTCAGGAAAAGAAAGCTACTGTCAAGGTGCTAAAATCCGAAGATAAATGGTATGGAGTTACTTACAAAGAAGATAAACCAATGGTAATGACTGCAATCCAGAATCTGAAAGATCAGGGTCTGTATCCGCAGAAACTGTGGGAGGAAGCATAAGTGGAGACCAGTAATAAAGTGCACGAAGCAATTGATGGATTTAAACTGCCGGGTGAACTGAAAGAATGTATCCGATATGGAAGTGGACATATTAATGATACATACAGACTGACCTACGAGACACCACAGGGAACAAAACGTTATATTCTGCAGAGAATGAGTAAGAGTATTTTTAAGAAACCGGTAGAACTGATGGAGAATGTCAGCGGCGTTACTGCCTGGCTTCGTAAAAAGATCATCGAGAATGGCGGAGATCCGGAGAGAGAGACGCTTACTTTGGTAAAAAGTAATGATGGCCTTCCGTATTTTGTAGATTCTACAGGAGAATACTGGAGAGTATATCTCTTTATAGAAGGTGCGACCTGCTATGATGCAGTAAAGGATGATAATGATTTTTATCAGAGTGCAGTGGCTTTTGGACATTTCCAGAGACTTCTTGCGGATTATCCGGCAGAAACTCTGCATGAGACGATCAAGGATTTTCATAATACACCGGATCGTCTGGAGAAATTTAAGAAAGCAGTTGCAGAGGATATCTGTGGAAGAGCTGCTTCTGTTCAGAAAGAAATTGATTTTATTCTCGAAAGAGAAGAACTGACACATGCACTGTATGATCTGCAGCTGGATGGAAGACTTCCTCTTCGAGTTACACATAATGATACGAAACTGAACAATATCATGATTGACGATGAGACAGGAAAAGCAATCTGTGTCATCGATCTGGATACGGTTATGCCTGGCCTTACTGCAAATGATTTTGGCGATTCTATTCGTTTTGGAGCAAGTACTGCGCTGGAAGATGAGCAGGATCTTTCAAAGGTATCCTGTGATCTTCATCTTTTTGATGTATATGCGAGGGGATTTATTGAAGGATGTGGAGGAGCACTGACCGATTTAGAAATCGACATGCTGCCGATGGGGGCGATTCTTATGACATTTGAGAATGGAATCCGTTTCCTGACTGATCATCTGGAAGGTGATCATTATTTCCGTATTCATCGTGAGGGGCACAACCTTGACCGCTGCAGGACACAGCTTACTCTTGTTAAAGATATGCAGGAAAAACTGCCGCAGATGAATGCAATCATTCAGAAATATAAATAATATTAAATATGATCAAATAAAAAAGCTTCGGAACTTTGTGAACAGCTCCGAAGCTTTTTTAGTGTGCATATCAGCCTTTGACACCACCGGAAGTAAGACCGCCGACAAGGTGTTTCTCGATTGCGACAAAAAGAATAATAACTGGCACTGTTGCAAACAGAGAGGATGCAAACAGATACTGCCATTCCACCATATTGTAGCCATTGAAGATTGTAATACCGACTGTCAGAGGTTTCAGGACATCTGTAGAAATCAATGTCAGAGCAACGGTATATTCGTTCCAGGCGTTGATGAATACGAAAATCAGGGCAGTAACGATACCAGGTGCTGCTACAGGAAGAAGGATACGGATCAGGGCAGAAACCTTTCCGCAGCCGTCTACGGTAGCTGCCTGTTCCATTTCAGGAGAAATGGAGATAAAGGTACCGCGCAGCAGCCAGATTGCAAATGCCTGGTTAAATGCTGCATTGATAAATACCAGCCCTACGAGACTGTCTGTCATGCCAAAAGTGGACATGATTTTGTAGATACCTACCAGAAGGACAACCGGTGCAAACATCTGAGAAATAATGACAATTCCCAGGAAGATTTTTTTACCTTTGAATTTCATTCGTGCAAGTGCATAGGCTGCCGGGATACCACATACGATCGCGATCAGAGTGGAACCACCTGCAACGATCAGTGAATTGATAAAGTATCTCGAAAGTGGAGCCAGAGTCCAGATGTCTTTGAAATTTTGCCACAACCAGTGGATTGGCAGGAGCGTTCCATCGGTGGAATAAATTTCTGCACGGCTTTTGGCTGCTGTTGTGAACATAACAAAGTATGGATACAATGTAACCAATACCACCAGAATTACAAAAAGATAAAGAAGAACTCGAAGGAGTATGCTTTTGGTGTCACGTGTTTTTTTCATTAGTCTTCATCCTCCTTTCTCAGTGAAAGTACCATATAAACAGAAGCACAGATACACAGAATCAGGAAACCAATCACAGAGACTGCAGCTGCTTCACCGGATTTGCCTTTGTAGAAGGCTAGTTTATAAAGGTATGTAACAAGGGTATCGGTACGGCTTGCCGGATCACCCTTGGTAATGGTCCAGATAATTGGGAAGGAGTTGAATACATAAATAATATTCAACACAGTACTTACAGTCAGAGAAGATTTTACCAGTGGAAGTGTGATCTTAAACAGTTTTTGCCAGTAATTTGCTCCATCAACAGTTGCAGCTTCATAATAAGAGTTATCAATGCTCTGCAGACCGGAAAGTACACAGAAGGTAACGAATGGCACGGTAACAAAGATACCTACAAAAATTTCCCATGCAAAATATGCACCAGGGGTAGGAGTCCAGTTTACCGGGCTGGAGATCAGACCGATTTTCATTAAAAGTGTATTCAGTGCACCGTAATCTTTATCAATGATGAATTTCCAGACACCTGCCTGAATGATCAGGGAAGTAGCCCATGGGAATACAATAATTGCACGAACGGCTTTACGGAAACGGAACTTGTTGTTCAGTACAAGTGCCAGGATAAAACCAAACACAGTAGAGATCACAACAACGGCAATGGTCCATACAAGTGTATTTTTGAGAACCAGTTTAAAGGTAGAACCTCTGAGGACTTTTGCAAAGTTGTCAAATCCACAGAAGCCTTTTACAAGTCCGGCCTTACTCACTTCGCTCATTGAAGTACGAAATACTTCAAAGATTGGAAAGAGTATGAAGATTGTCATAAGAAGGATACTTGGGAGCAACCACAGATAGGGCTCCAGAGCAGCCAGAGTTTTCTTTTTTTTCATAATAACACCACCAAATCATTTGTTAAAAATTTTCTGAGAAGTTTTTAACAGAAATTTTCAAAAGAAGCGGGAGCCGGTCACTAATGTTCCGGCTCCCGGTAAAGTTACATTTAATTGTAAGATGATCAGCCGGCAATATCAGCCTGAAGGTCATCCAGAAGTGTCTGAACGTCATCACCGAGAAGTGCGTTCTGTTCAACTTCGATTACGCCCTGTTTAACATCTGCCCATTCGGTCTTAGTTGCCGGGTAGAAGTTGCAGCTCTGCAGGATATCGATCCAGGATGCGAAAGTATCATCATCTTTTGCAAGAAGGTCTGCTGCTGTCTGAGTAGTAGGAAGGAATCCTTCAAATACCATGTAATCAGCGTAACGTTCGTCATCATAGAAGAAGTCGAAGAATTTACTGATGGCAGCTGTACGAGCTTCCTGATCTTCAGCGGAGTCATCTTTGAATACCTCGAGACGGTCGCAAACACCCATTGCAACAGAGTCACATCCTTCGTTAGCCGGGATAGTAGTTACATCGTAGTTGATGTCATATCCGCCATCAGAAAGATAAGTAGGAATGTTGTTCGGTCCGATCATCATAGCAACTTTTCCTGCACCGAACATATCCTGAAGATCATAACGTGTTTCGTTGGCCGGGTCAGAGTTTGTATATCCATCGTTTACAAGACCGATTGCAAAGTTAAGAGCTTCAACGTTCTTGTCACTGTTCAGAGCCCAGTCACCGTTTTCGTCTACAAATCCACCACCGTTGTTCCATGTATAATAGGAGAATGCAGCCTGACCTTCGTCAGTTGTCATATCAATACCCCATGGATAAACGTCATCACCGAATTTATCTTTGATCTTCTGTGCTGTTTCCTGAACTTCAGCCCATGTAGTAGGAACGGAAGCGCCTGCTTCATCAAGGATATCTTTATTATAGAAGAGAGCACGGCAGGATGCCAGGATCGGTAATGCGTATACAGTATCATCGATTGTGCTTGCTTCCCAGAATGCCGGGAAGAATTTTGCCTGGAGATCTTCAGAAGCATATTCTGTAGCAGGCATCAGCAGATCATCAGCCACATAATCTGCAAGAACATCGATGTTCAGAATATCAGGTGCATTGTTGTTTGCAACAAGTGTATTTACTTTTGTATAAAGATCATTCCAGGAAACAATTTCCACATTCAGATCGATATCAGGATTCTCTGCTTCAAAATCTTTCTCAAACTGAGTCCACCAGGTCTGAGTCTGAGTACCATACTGACTGATGATAACATCCAGAGTAGTTTTACTGTCTGCTGCAAGAACAGGCTGAGCCATTGATGCGGTCATTGCCAGTACCATAGCTAATGCAATTTTTCGTTTCATAGATAAGTCCTCCCTTTTGTTTGGTGAAACTGACAGAATCGTCAGTTTGGTTTCGTGGTTAGCACGAAGAATTTAGGTTGATTATATCGTTTATACCAGACAGTGTCAATAAAAATGTATAAAAAAGGCCCGAAATCACAAAAAAAATAATATATATTGCATAAAAATATGGAATGACAGATTGCACAAACATAAGAATGCAGAATTGCAGGTATGCAGGATAAATAAAATTCTTACAAATATTCTGGTAATAGTAAAATCTGAGGGAGTTTTAGTAAAATCTGAGGGATACTTCTGGAATATATTGTGAAAAAAAAAGAATGGTGATACAATGACATCGAAATAAAGCAGAACTAAAGCAAACGTCAGGAGGAGATAAATCATGGCAATTTTAGTAACAGGTGGAGCAGGTTTTATTGGAAGTCACACAGTGGTAGAGCTGCAGAATGCAGGATATGATGTGGTTGTTCTGGATAATTTAAGCAACTCCAGTGAAAAAAGCCTGGAACGAGTAGAAAAGATCACAGGTAAGCCGGTGAAGTTTTATAAAAAAGATATTCTTGATCGTGAAGGACTGAATGAAGTTTTTGAAAAGGAAGACATTGATTCCTGTATACATTTTGCTGGATTGAAAGCAGTCGGAGAGTCTGTTGTAAAACCTTGGGAATATTATGAGAATAATATTGCTGGTACACTTACTCTTGTAGATGTGATGAGAAAACACGGTGTCAAAAATATTATTTTCTCCTCTTCGGCAACTGTATATGGCGATCCGGCAATCATTCCGATCACAGAAGAATGCCCGAAAGGACAGTGTACCAATCCTTATGGCTGGACCAAATCCATGCTGGAACAGATTCTTACAGATATCCAGAAAGCAGATCCGGAATGGAATGTAGTACTTCTTCGTTACTTCAATCCGATCGGTGCTCATAAGAGTGGTCTTATCGGTGAGAATCCGAACGGTATTCCGAACAACCTGATGCCATATATCACACAGGTTGCAGTTGGTAAGCTGAAAGAGCTTGGAGTATTTGGTAATGATTATGATACACCGGATGGAACCGGAGTGAGAGATTACATTCATGTAGTTGACCTTGCAAAGGGACATGTAAAAGCAGTTAAGAAACTGGAAGATAATTCCGGACTCAGCATTTATAATCTGGGAACAGGCAAAGGATACAGCGTCCTTGACATCGTTAAGAATTTTGAAGCTGCGACAGGAATCAAAATTCCTTACTCTATCAAACCACGTCGTGCAGGTGATGTTGCGACATGTTATTCTGATGCGACCAAAGCAAAGAAAGAACTTGGCTGGGAAGCAGAGTACGATATCAAAGATATGTGTGCAGATTCCTGGAATTTCCAGCAGAAGAATCCGAACGGATACGAAGACTAAATCTCAGAAGCATATATATAAAGATCCCCGATACCATTACGGTAGCGGGGATTTTTTGGAATCTGATGAAAGTTGATTGAATTAATGATATATTTTTTCTTTTTCAAATTTTGGCTCGCAGGTCAGTTCAATGCCAAGTTTGCGGAACTCCCAGATATCAACAGAAGACAGCATGACAGAGGTATGCGCCTGGCAGCCACGAAGAGATGGTAACTGTTCCAGTGCCTTGCGTGCTTCCGGATTATTTGCTGCGCTGACGGAAAGTGCGATCAGTGTCTCGTCAGTATGAAGACGTGGGTTTTTGCTTCCGAGATACTGCGTCTTTAATTCCTGAATCGGTCGTATTGCTTCTGGTGAGATTACGTGGTTCTCATGAGGAATACCAGCCAGCTCTTTCAATGCATTCAGAAGAAGGGCAGAGGAGGCACCGAGCAGTTCAGAAGTTTTGCCGAAGATCATACGTCCGTCAGGCAGCTCCAGAGCGGCAGCAGGACCTTCGGTTTCTTTTTCTTTCTGAAGGCTTGCTGGAACAACTTTACGGTCTTCCAGAGAGGCATGAGCCTGTTTCAGAAGCAGTTCGATCTTACGGATTTCCTCTTCTGTACCTGTACCGGTGAGAAGCGCTGCACAGCTCTTATAGTAGCGGCGGATAATCTCCTGACGTGATGCTTCACAGCAGGCTTCATCATCTACGATACAGTTTCCGGCCATATTTACACCCATGTCAGTAGGTGATTTGTAAGGGCACTCGCCCATGATCTTTTCGAACATTGCCTGGAGAACCGGGAAAATCTCCACATCACGGTTATAGTTGACCGTTGTTTCGCCGTAAGCTTCCAGATGGAACGGGTCGATCATATTTACATCATTCAGGTCAGCAGTTGCTGCTTCGTATGCCAGATTGACCGGATGTTTCAGCGGAATGTTCCAGATTGGGAATGTTTCAAATTTGGCATAACCGGCAGCTACTCCGCGTTTGTATTCGTGATACAGCTGGGAAAGACAGGTTGCCATTTTTCCGCTTCCCGGTCCTGGTGCAGTGATAACTACCAGCGGTCTTGTGGTCTCGATATATTCGTTCTTTCCATATCCTTCATCACTTACGATAAGAGGGATATTGCTTGGATATCCGGGAATACTGTAGTGGAAATATACTTTGATGCCGAGTTTTTCAAGACGTTTCTTGAAATGATCAGCACTTTCCTGACCGGCATAACGTGTAATGCATACACTGCCTACATAGAGACCACGTTCTGTAAAGGCATCGATCAGACGCAGAACATCTTCATCGTAAGTAATACCAAGGTCTCCTCGCATTTTGTTTTTGTCAATATCTGCAGCACTGATAACGATAACGATCTCTGCCTGATCGCTCAGCTGCATGAGCATACGTAGCTTACTGTCAGGTTCGAAGCCTGGAAGAACACGGGAAGCATGATAATCATCAAAAAGTTTTCCGCCGAATTCCAGATAAAGTTTGTTGTCAAATTTGCTGATGCGGTCACGAATATGTTCGGACTGCATGGTCAGATACTTGTCATTATCAAATCCAATTTTCATTTATCGTTTTCCTTTCCCATCACATTTAGCCGGAACAAACTTCCGGCTATTACGTTGATAGTATACTACACTTACTGTTCACAGGCAAGTAATGTACTGCAAACAATCACAGTTTTTCAGTTGATTTATACAGGAAATATCTTTATAATAAAGAAGATAACAAGAGGAGGACAAGAATGAACAATCAGATGGACAATCGGCCGGATCGAAACCGTCCGAATCGAAACAATCCTGGCAATCAGGGACCGAATAAAAACCGCCAGTCTGTTCTGGCTTTTTTGATTTGTCTGCTGATTTCACTGGTATGCCTGAGCTTTGTAACAGATATGATGAGCGACAAGTCCAGTGAGATCACATATGATAAATTTATCGAAATGGTAGAGAAGGATCAGGTAAAAGAAGTTACTCTTCAGTCAGGTGTGCTGACTGTTGTACCTAAGATCCAGAAATCCTACTACCAGAAGGTAAGTTATAAAGTAAACCAGATGGAGGATGCAGACGCCCTTACAAAACGTCTGGAGGGAACGGATATCGTATTCCATTATGAGCAGCCGGATGCTATGGGAGAATTTGTTTCGACCATGATCAGTGTTCTACTGCCGACAGTAGTTCTGTTTTTTATGCTGATGTTTTTTATGCGGCGGATGAACAAAGGTGGAAACGGCATCATGGGTGTTGGTAAGAGCAGGGCAAAAGCTTATGTTCAAAAAGAAACCGGAGTGACATTTAAAGATGTTGCAGGACAGGAAGAAGCAAAAGAATCTTTGCAGGAAGTTGTGGATTTTCTGCATAATCCGGGGAAATACACTGCAATTGGTGCAAAACTTCCGAAAGGAGCGCTTCTTGTAGGACCTCCGGGAACAGGTAAGACACTTCTTGCCAAGGCAGTAGCAGGCGAGGCGAATGTACCGTTCTTTTCACTTTCTGGTTCAGAATTTGTAGAGATGTTTGTTGGTGTAGGTGCATCCCGAGTAAGGGACCTGTTTGAAGAAGCGAAGAAAAATGCACCATGTATCGTATTTATCGATGAAATCGATGCAATCGGTAAAAGCCGTGATTCACGTTACGGTGGAGGCAATGATGAACGTGAGCAGACACTGAATCAGCTGCTTGCGGAAATGGATGGATTTGATACTTCAAAAGGTCTTCTGATCCTCGCGGCAACCAATCGTCCGGAAGTACTGGATCCGGCACTTCTGCGTCCTGGCCGTTTTGACAGACGTATCATTGTTGATCGCCCGGATCTGAAAGGACGTGTGGAAATTCTCAAAGTCCATGCCAAAAACGTCATGCTGGATGAAACGGTCAATCTGGAAGCAATTGCGCTTGCTACATCAGGGGCTGTGGGATCGGATCTTGCCAATATGATCAATGAAGCTGCAATCCTTGCTGTCAAAAATGGCCGCAGAGCTGTTTCGCAGAAAGATCTTCAGGAATCTGTTGAAGTTGTACTTGTTGGTAAAGAGAAGAAAGATCGTATCTTAAGCCCGCAGGAAAGAAAAATAGTTTCCTATCATGAAGTTGGCCATGCGCTTGTCAATGCATTACAGAAAGATGCAGAACCTGTGCAGAAAATAACGATCGTGCCGAGAACTATGGGAGCACTTGGTTATGTTATGCAGGTACCTGAGGAAGAAAAATATCTTAATACCCAGAAAGAACTGGAAGCAATGCTGGTCGGATATCTGGGCGGACGTGCAGCAGAAGAAATTGTGTTTGATACGGTCACTACCGGTGCTGCCAATGATATTGAACAGGCAACTAAAGTCGCACGGGCAATGATCACACAGTATGGTATGTCTCAGAAATTTGGACTGATGGGACTGGCATCTCAGGAAAATCAGTATTTGTCAGGACGTGCGGTGCTGAACTGTGGTGATGATACTGCAACAGAGATTGATCATGAGGTTATGCAGCTTCTGCATTATTCTTATGAAGAAGCCAAGAGACTTCTGAATGAGCACAGAGAGGCACTGGATAAGATTGCCGGATATCTCATCAGCAGAGAGACGATCACTGGTAAGGAATTTATGAAGATCTTCCGTGCGGTTGAGAAAGGACTGGAGATTCCGGAGAATCTGGATGACCTTCCGGATGAAGTACAGACGACTGCCGACAGGACAGCAGTGGAAAATACAGAAGGGTTGACAGCGGAAGAAACACCGGCAGAACCTGTACATGAAATTTCTGCTGTTGATGTGACTGAAACAGACAACGACGAATCTGATTCTGAGGAGTAATATGTTTCAGATTGAAGAAGAACTAAAAAAACTTCCCGCGAAACCGGGTGTCTATCTGATGCACGATGAACGGGATGAGATCATTTATGTAGGAAAAGCGATCAGCCTTAAAAACCGTGTGCGGCAGTATTTTCAGAGTAGCCGTAACAAAGGTGCCAAGATTGAGCAGATGGTCACCCACATAGCCAGATTTGAATATATCATTACAGATTCTGAACTGGAGGCCCTGGTCCTTGAAAGCAATCTGATCAAGGAACATCGACCGAAATACAATACCATGCTGAAAGATGACAAGAGTTACCCGTTTATTAAGGTGACTGTTCAGGAGGCTTATCCAAGGGTATTGTTCGCCAGAAGAATGAAAAAAGACAAGAACCGTTATTTTGGTCCATATACCAGTGGTGGCGCTGTAAAAGATGTCATAGAACTGGTACGTAAATTGTATCAGGTACGTTCTTGTAATCGGAACCTTCCGAGAGACTGTGGAAAGGACCGTCCATGCCTGTATTATCACATGAAACAGTGCATGGGCCCGTGTACCGGCCATGCGGATCAGCGTGCCTATAAAGAAAATATCCAGAAGGTCATTCGTTTTCTAAACGGAGATTTTCAGGAAACGATCGATCAACTCACTGAAAAAATGCAGAAAGCATCTGAAGAAATGCGCTTTGAGGATGCTGCAGAAGCTCGAGATCTGATACGAAGTATCCAGAAGATCGGCGAGCGGCAGAAGATTACAGCATATGGAGAAGAAGACAGAGATATCATAGCGTGTGATATGGATGAAAGCCTTGATCTGCGAGAACAGGATGCAGTTGTTCAGGTGTTTTTTATGCGTGATGGCAAGCTGATTGGAAGGGATCATTTTTATCTGAGAGTGGCCAGAGGAGATACCCGGTCACAAGTATTGTCCAGTTTTGTAAAGCAGTTTTATGCCGGTACACCGTTTATTCCGGGAGAGATTACACTGCAGACAGAGATAGAAGATGCGGATGTTATTGAGGAATGGCTGACATCCAGAAGAAAACAGAAAGTTCGTATTGTTGTGCCCAAAAAAGGAACCAAGGAAAAGCTTGTTGAACTTGCATGGGAGAATGCGCGAATGGTTCTGGAGAAGGACCGTGAGCGTATTCGAAGGGAAGAAGGCAGAACGATCGGAGCGGTTCATGAAGTGGAAGATTGGCTTGGGCTTAAAGGTCTTAATCGAATGGAAGCTTTTGATATCTCTAATATCAGTGGATTTGAGTCCGTAGGTTCCATGGTTGTTTATGAGAAAGGAAAGCCAAAGCGCAGCGATTACCGTAAGTTTCGCATTAAATCTGTGCAGGGCCCGAACGATTATGCCAGTATGGAAGAGGTTTTGACAAGGCGGTTTACACATGAAAGCAACGGAGAATTTGACAGCTTTTCCAGAATGCCGGATCTGCTTCTGATGGATGGTGGAAGAGGCCAGGTAAATATAGCACTGGGTGTTCTTGATAAACTTGGAATACGGATCCCGGTCTGTGGTATGGTAAAAGATGATCATCATCGAACGAGAGGACTTTATTTTGATAATATTGAAATACCAATCGACACCAACAGTGAAGGATTTCGCCTGATCACAAGAATACAGGATGAGGCTCACCGTTTCGCAATAGAATATCATCGATCGCTTCGAAGTAAAGAACAGGTTCATTCTGTTCTGGATGATATTCCGGGAATCGGCGAACGGAGACGAAAAGCTCTGATGCGACGTTACCGTTCGATAGAAGGAATCCGTGATGCAACGGTAGAAGAACTTGCAGAGACGGAGTCAATGAATATAGGAAGTGCAAAACAGGTGTATGAATTTTTTCACCCGAATAAATAAACATTAAAGGAGAACACATTATGAAAGGTGTATTGATGACAAAGATGGTACAGGAGCTTAACCTTACAAATCTGACTCCTGAAATTGATCTGTCCGAGATGCGGATCATGACGGCGGAAATCAACCGTCCGGCACTGCAGCTGACCGGTTATCTGGAGCATTTTGCAAATGAACGTGTTCAGATCATTGGTTATGTAGAGTACACATATCTGATGCAGCTCAGTGATGAAAAGAGAATGATGAAATATGAACGTTTTATTTCAAGTAAGATTCCATGCGTTATCTTCAGTACGATGACCAAGCCCTCACAGGATATGATCGATATGGCAATCAAATACAATGTGCCGACATTTGTTACAGAGAGAACCACTTCCAGTCTGATGGCAGAGATTATCCGCTGGCTTGGTGTTCAGCTGGCTCCATGTATTTCCATTCATGGTGTGCTTGTAGATGTTTATGGCGAAGGAATTCTGATCACAGGAGAGAGCGGTATTGGTAAGAGTGAAGCTGCACTGGAGCTGATTAAACGAGGACATCGTCTTGTAAGTGATGATGTTGTAGAGCTGCGTAAAGTCAGTGATGTCACTCTGGTAGGCTCGGCACCGGATATTACCCGTCATTTTATCGAACTTCGCGGCATCGGTATTATTGATGTCAAGACACTGTTTGGTGTAGAAAGTGTTAAAGATACGCAGTCTGTTGATCTTGTCATCAAACTTGAAGAGTGGGACCGCGATAAAGAATACGATCGTCTCGGACTTCATGAAGAATATACAGAGTATCTTGGAAACAAGATTGTCTGCCATTCTCTGCCGATCAGACCAGGACGTAACCTGGCGGTTATTGTAGAATCAGCGGCTGTCAACCACAGACAGAAGAAGATGGGATACAATGCGGCAGAAGAACTGTACAAACGTGTACAGGCTAATATTGCACGTAAGCGTGAAAGCTGATAAAATATTTTTTTATAAAAACAAAAACGACTGGCAAACAGGGAAAGGTGGATGAAAATGGGTTCATATTGTTTTGGGATTGATGTAGGGGGGACAACCGTAAAATGCGGTCTTTTCCAGACAGACGGTAATCTTGTTGACAAATGGGAGATTCCAACAAGAACAGAAAATAAAGGCGAAAACATTCTTCCGGATGTGGCAAAGGCTATTCAAGAAAAAATGGCAGAAAAAGGTATTGAGAAAGCTGATGTGGAAGGCGTTGGAATCGGAATTCCGGGACCGATCAATTCTAAAGGGGAAGCTGCATGTGCGGTAAATCTTTACTGGGGATTTACACCGGTAGCACAGATCCTTCATGATCTGACAGGACTTAAAGCATGTGCAGGAAATGATGCCAATGTTGCTGCTCTGGGAGAAGCGTGGAAAGGTGCAGCTGCCGGCTCTGATAATGTTATCATGGTGACACTTGGTACAGGTGTGGGTGGCGGAATCATTGTAGATGGCAAAATCGTTGCCGGAACACATGGTGCCGGTGGTGAAATCGGCCATGTGCTGGTTGTACGTGGCGAAGCAGAAAAATGTAACTGCGGCAATCATGGATGTCTGGAACAGTATGCATCTGCTACCGGAATCGTACGTGTGGCAGGAAGAATGCTTGCTGCATCTGAAGAAGACAGTACTCTTCGCGGACTCCAGAACATCACAGCAAAAGATGTCCTTGATGCATTCAAGGAAGGTGATGCACTTGCAGTGCGTATCATGGAATATGTAGGAGATCTTCTTGGTGGAGCACTTGCTGGTTTTGCAGCAGTTGTTGATCCGGAAGCAATCGTAATCGGTGGAGGGGTATCCAAGGCCGGACAGCCACTGATTGACTGCATTCAGAAATATTATATGAAATATGCATTTCCATCCTGCAAAGATACACAGATTGTTCTTGCAACACTTGGAAATGACGCTGGGATCTGCGGCGCAGCTAAAATGGTTCTTTAAGAATAACATTCTGAGAATAAAAGATCGTAAAATAAGAGATAAATACATAGAAGAAGCTTTCTATAAAAGGGAAGCTTCTTTTTTAATGTCAAAAATGTGAAGTTTTTATTTAGGGCTTTATTTACGAATTCTTATTTGTTATAATAAAACGGACTATTAAGGAGGAAAACCATGAATTACGGAAAAAAATCAGTCTCAAAGAAGCGAAATTCGCTGATTTCCCGTACTGCCATGATGGGAAAAAGAGCGCATGTTTCGTTGATCAGAGTCCTGTTTGTTGCTTTGATCACAATTTGCGTGGTTATAGGATGTACAGGAATCGGGGCTTTTCGAGGAATAATAGACAATGCACCGGATGCGAATGATATTGATATATCACCTCTGGGATATGCGACTTTTTTGTACGACGGGGACGGCAATCAGCTTCGTAAACTGACAGCACCAAGTTCCAACCGACTTCCGGTTTCCATAGACCAGATCCCGCTGGATCTTCAGCATGCAGTCGTGGCAATTGAAGATGAGCGTTTTTATGAGCATAATGGAATTGACGTAAGAGGTATTCTCCGTGCGTTTGTAAAGAATATCACATCTGGAGACCTTTCAGAAGGTGCCAGTACTATTACACAGCAGCTGCTTAAAAATAATGTATTTACGAACTGGACACAGGAATCAACCTGGCTGGAGCGTTTTACGCGTAAGATCCAGGAACAGTATCTTGCTGTTGAGGTCGAGAAGAACATCAATAACAAAAATGTAATTCTTGAAAACTATCTGAATACAATCAACCTGGGAGCCGGCACTTATGGCGTTCAGGCAGCGGCACACAAATATTTTGACAAAGATGTCTGGGATCTGAATCTTTCAGAATGTGCGACTCTGGCAGGAATCACACAGAATCCGACACAGTATAATCCAATTGAGCATCCAGAAGCAAACGCCAAAAGACGTAAAGAAGTTCTGGACCATATGCTGGATCAGGGATACATTACACAGGAACAGTATGATCAGGTGATCAATGATGACGTATATTCGGGTATTCAGGCAGCACAGGTTTTGAACTCCGAAACAGAAAATACGGTTTATTCTTACTTCGAGGATGAACTGATCGATCAGGTGGTCAATGACCTGATGAATATTAAAGGTTATACCCGCACACAGGCACAGAATCTTGTGTACAGCGGTGGATTGAGTATTTATACAACACAGGATGCACGAATCCAGAGCATCCTCGATGAAGAATATGCAGATCCATCCAATTATCCGGATTATGTACAGTATGCACTGGATTATGCACTGACAGTCAAGAATCCACAGGGTGAAGAAGTAAACTACAGTAAAGAAATGCTGAAACTTTATTTTCAGAATGAGGATCCGGAATTTGACCTTCTGTTTGATTCACAGGAAGAAGGACAGGAATATGTGGATCGTTATAAAGCAAGTATTCTTGCGGATGGCAGCACAGTTGTAGCTGAGCGTGTAAGCTTTGCACCACAGCCGCAGTCTTCAATGAGTGTTATTGATCAGCATACTGGTTATGTTAAGGCCATTATTGGTGGTCGTGGAGAAAAGACAGCCAGTCTGACTCTGAACCGAGCGACAGATACGACCAGACAGCCAGGTTCTACATTTAAGATTCTTTCCACGTATGCACCAGCTCTCAATGAGAAGGGAATGACACTTGCAACAACGTTTGAAGATGAACCTTACAACTATCCGGATGGATCTCCGGTCAATAATGCTTCCAAGAGTTATGGTGGAACAACGACGATCCGAAAGGCAATTCAGAATTCCGTTAACGTTGTGGCAGTAAAATGTCTGGAAGAGGTTACTCCACAGCTTGGTCTGCAGTATCTGGATAATTTTGGATTTACAACACTGGCTCATGGAACAGAAGCGGACAGAGATGCCAATGGAACGGTCTGGACAGATGCGAACCTTCCACTTGCACTCGGTGGTCTGACACATGGTGTAACGAACGTAGAGCTTTGTGCAGCATATGCGGCGATTGCCAACAGTGGTAATTATATTGAACCAATCTATTATACAAAGATTCTGGATCATAATGGAAATGTCCTGATTGAAAAGAACTCTGCAGGAAGATCTGTGATAAAAGAGAGTACAGCATGGCTGTTGACGAGTGCTATGGAAGATGTTGTAACACAGGGTACAGGTACAGCCTGCCAGCTTGATAATATGACAGTTGCAGGAAAGACAGGTACAACAGATGCGTACAATGACCTCTGGTTTGTAGGATATACACCATATTATACATGTGCAGTTTGGTCAGGATATGACAATAATGAAAAACTTCCGGAGGACGCCCGAAACTTCCATAAGAACCTTTGGAAGAAAGTAATGACACGAATTCATGAAGGCCTTGAGGACAGAGATTTTGATATGCCTGCAAGTGTTGACAAGATAAGTGTTTGTGAAGAGACGGGACTTCTTCCAAGAGCTGGCTGTCCGGTTATTACAGAATACTTTGATATTGGTGATATACCGACTGATTATTGTGATCAGCATTTCTACGGAGATGACGAAAGCGGTATGCAGGAATACACAACGGAAGAAGAAATATACAATCCAGAACCGACACCGGATCCGAATAATCCGAATGGTGATAATACCGGTGATAATACGGGCGACAATACCGGAGATAACACGGGTGATAATACGGGAGATAATACCGGAGATAACACCGGTGGTAATACGGGAGATAATACGGGAGATAATACCGGAGATAACACTGGAGATACCGGCGGTGGAGATGCCGGTGGCGGAGATACTGGTGGAGGAGATACCGGTGGCGATACTGGCGGCGGAGATGCCGGTTATACAGAAGAATAGTATCTGAATATAGGCTGTGATCGTCCTGGACGGTTGCAGCCTGTGTTTTAGGAAGGAGTACTTATGCTGGAACAGTACAGAACAGTATATGAAGGTGGAGAAGGCGAGATCACTGAAAAAAAATCACGCTTCATCGCGACAGTTCATCCAGTGGAAAGTGAAGAAGAAGCGTTGGCTTTTCTGGAAGAGATGAAAAAAAAATACTGGGATGCAAGACACAATTGCTATGTGTATTCGATTGGGATGAACCGTGAATTTACCAGATGCAGTGATGATGGAGAACCTTCCGGAACTGCTGGAAGGCCAATGCTTGATGTGATCCTTGGAGAAGATATTTACAATGTGGCGGTTGTAGTAACAAGATATTTTGGAGGCGTGCTGCTTGGAACAGGTGGACTTGTAAGAGCGTATTCCAAAGCAGTGCAGGAAGGCCTTGCTGCAAGCAAGGTGATTCTTAAACAAAAGGGAATCGCACTTAAGATTACGACAGATTATACAGGACTCGGCAAGATACAGTACATTGCAGGAGAAAGAAACATTCCAGTGCTGGATAGTGAATATACGGACAAAGTGGTCATGAAACTGCTGGTTCCAGTGCAGGATGTAGGAAGCGTACAGAAGGCAATTACAGAAGGAACGAATGGAAGAGCCGGAATCGAAAAAGATCAGGAACTGTATTATGCAGTGATCGACGGAAAAGTTATAACATTTGATCATTAGAATATGCGAATAAAAAAGAAGCCGGAAGGTAACGGGTTCTATCTGAAAAAGATAGATATCGCACCATCAGGCTTCTCTTCATTTACTTGAAGAGCTTGCTGAATCAGCACTTCTCTGGTTCTGGATAATCTACACCAAAGGTTTCGACAGTCATAGATTTGATCTGCTGATCATCCAACGGTCTGTCTCTGAAATCTGTTTCGGTTTCAGCAATTTTGTTTACAACATCCATGCCCTCGATCACTTTGCCAAATGCAGCATAGCTTCCGTCCAGATGTGGAGCAGCTTTGTGCATAATGAAGAACTGGCTTCCACCGGAATTTGGATGCATGGCTCTTGCCATGGAAAGAACTCCTGGGGTATGAGCAAGATTATTTGCAATGCCATTTTGAGCAAATTCTCCTTTGATGCTATATCCCGGACCACCCATTCCGGTTCCGTCCGGGCATCCGCCCTGAATCATAAATCCATTGATGACACGATGAAAGATAAGTCCGTCGTAGAAACCTTTTTTGACAAGACTGATAAAATTATTTACTGTATTCGGTGCAATTTCCGGATACAGTTCTGCTTTCATAACATCACCGTTCTCCATAGTGATAGTTACAACCGGATTTGTATTTGCCATAATCATAGTCTCCTTTTGCAAAAAGTATTGTTTTTCTCTGTGCGCTCTATTATAATATGCAAAGAACAATTCTGCAAGGAAAAAGGTGATTCAACAGATGGTAACAGAGACAAGAAGCCCTGAAGAAACATATGCTCTGGGTGAGAAAATAGGAAAAGCAGCCCAGCCTGGACAGATTTATACCCTGACCGGAGATCTGGGGGTAGGTAAAACGGTTTTTACACAGGGGGTGGCAGCGGGACTTGGTATTACAGAACCGGTAAGCAGCCCGACATTTACAATTGTACAGGTGTATGAAGAGGGGCGTCTTCCTTTCTATCATTTTGATGTGTACCGAATTGGAGATATCGAAGAGATGGAAGAAATCGGATATGATGATTATTTCTTTGGAAATGGCATCTGTTTGATCGAATGGGCTGAGCTGATCGAAGAGATTCTTCCGGATAATGTTATTTCTATTACAATAGAAAAAGACCTGACACAGGGATTTGATTACAGAAAGATAACTGTAGATGGCTTATAGGAGAAAAAATATGAGAATTTTAGGTCTTGACAGTTCCGGAATCGTAGCATCCGTAGCTGTCGTAGAAGATGATGTTCTGGTAGCAGAATATACCATTAATTACAAGAAAACACATTCACAGACATTACTTCCAATGCTGGATGAGATCGTAAAGATGACCGAACTTGATCTGGAAAGCATTGATGCGATTGCAGTTGCGGCTGGCCCGGGATCTTTTACCGGACTTCGTATAGGCTCTGCAACAGCGAAAGGGCTTGGATTGGCATTAAAGAAACCATTAGTGGCAATTCCGACAGTAGAGGGACTTGCTTACAATCTGTATGATACGCCAGGACTGATCTGTCCGATCATGGATGCAAGACGTAAACAGGTGTATACAGGTATCTATCGTTTTACGGATCATAGGCTGGAAACAGTAGAAGAACAGATGGCTGCGCCAGTGGAAGAAATGATCAAAAAGTTGAATGCATATGGACAACCTGTGACCTTTCTGGGAGATGGAGTACCGGTATTTTGTGAACTGATCACAGAGAAAATGGAGGTTCCATATTCTTTTGCCCCGGCACATGTAAACAAACAGCGTGCAGCAGCAGTGGCTGCACTGGGACTTATTTATTATCGTGAAGGAAAAACAGAAACTGCAATGGAACATGTACCGGACTATCTGCGAGTATCCCAGGCAGAGCGTGAGCGTGCAGAACGGGAGGCGGCAAAAGCTGACGGTAACGCATGACGTTTCGTGAAATGACAGTGGAGGATTTGGAACAGGTTGTGGAAATAGAAAACAGATTGTTTTCAGATCCGTGGACTAAAGAAGGTTTTTTTACTTTTCTTACCAAAGAAAATACAATGTTTTTTGTCATAGAAGAAAAAGAAAAAATACTGGCTTACTGTAGCATGCAGACGGTTCTTGATGAGGGCGATATTCTGAACGTGGCAGTGAGTCCGGACAGACAAAGAGAAGGAATTGGTTATTTTCTTGTAGACAGTATGTTGAAGATGGCAGAGATGATTGGAATCCATATCGTACATCTTGAAGTGCGGGAAGGTAATGGGACAGCCAGAAGACTGTATGAACGTCTTGGCTTTAAAGAAGATGGTCTGCGTAAAAACTATTATACGGACCCTACAGAAAATGCGGTTTTAATGACGAAAATGCAGGAGTGAAAATATATGTTGGATTTATGTTTGCTTGGAAGTGGAGGGATGATGCCCCTTCCGAGACGATGGCTGACTGCGCTGATGACAAGATATAACGGAAGCAGTCTGCTGATCGACTGCGGAGAAGGTACGCAGGTTGCAGTTAAAGAAAGAGGCTGGAGTTTTAAACCAATCGATGTGATCTGCTTTACTCATTATCATGGAGATCATATCAGTGGACTTCCGGGATTACTTCTTACTATGGGAAATGCGGATCGGACAGAGCCACTTACGTTGGTAGGACCGAAAGGATTGGAACGGGTTGTAAATGCCCTTAGAGTCATCGCACCGGAACTGCCTTTTGAAATTCGATTTATAGAGATTACAAAGCCGCAGGAGGTTCTGGAATTGAATGGATATCGTATTACGGCTTTCAGAGTGAATCACAATGTAATCTGCTATGGATACACGATAGAGATCCTGAGACAGGGTAAATTCTCACCGGAGCGGGCAAAAGAGCAGGCAATACCTTTAAAATACTGGAATCCGCTCCAAAAGGGGCAGACGATAGAAGTAGATGGCGTAGTTTATACACCGGATATGGTTCTTGGACCAGATCGAAAAGGTATTAAAGTTACTTATACAACAGATACCAGGCCTACGGAATCAATTCTACGAAATGCTGCAGAATCAGATCTTTTTATCTGCGAAGGTATGTATGGAGAAGAAGATAAGATTGAAAAAGCAAAGGGATATAAACACATGACCTTCCGCGAGGCAGCAGCTCTGGCGCGAGATGCAAATGTAAAGGAACTGTGGCTTACACATTACAGTCCGTCTTTGATTCACCCGGAGGAATATATGGATATGGTACGAGGCATTTTTCCAAATGCCTGGCCGGGAAAAGATGGAAAAAGTGTAGAATTGAATTTTGAGGAAGACTAGAGGAGTCTGAAAATGAAAGATACATTGATTTTGGCAATTGAGAGTTCTTGTGATGAAACTGCAGCTTCAGTAGTAAAAAATGGAAGAACGATTCTTTCCAATGTAATATCATCACAGATAGAACTTCATAAGCTGTACGGGGGTGTTGTGCCTGAAATTGCATCCCGTAAACATATTGAAAAAATAAATCAGGTAATTGAAGAAGCGTTAAAAGAAGCAGATGTGACACTGGATGACCTGGATGCCATTGGTGTAACCTATGGACCGGGTCTGGTTGGTGCACTTCTTGTTGGGGTTGCAGAGGCGAAAGCAATCGCATATGCGAAAAAACTCCCACTGGTTGGCGTGCATCATATAGAGGGACATGTATCTGCTAACTATATTGAGCATCCAGATCTGGAACCTCCCTTCCTTTGTCTGATCGTATCTGGCGGTCATACGCATCTGGTTATTGTGAAGGATTATGGAGAATTTGAGATACTTGGACGAACACGTGACGATGCTGCAGGAGAAGCTTTTGACAAAGTAGCTCGGGCGATTGGACTGGGGTATCCGGGCGGGCCGAAGATTGACAAACTTTCCAAAGAGGGAAATCCGGAAGCAATTGTATTTCCTCGTGCAAAAATCGGAGATTGCCCGTATGATTTTAGTTTCAGTGGAGTAAAATCAGCTGTCCTGAATTATATAAATCAGGCTCAAATGAAAGGTGAAGAAGTAAATAGAGCGGATCTGGCAGCATCTTTCCAGAAGGCGGTGGTAGATGTTCTTGTAGAACATACAATGCTTGCTGCAGGGGATTACAAGATGACTAAGATTGCTATTGCAGGAGGGGTTGCTTCCAATGGTACACTTCGTGCTGCAATGGAAAAGGCATGCGCAGAAAGGGGATATACGTTCTATCGTCCATCACCGATTTTTTGTACAGACAATGCTGCGATGATAGGGGTAGCTGCATATTATGAATATATGAAAGGTACTCGGCATGGCTGGGATCTCAATGCAGTACCGAATCTGAAACTTGGAGAGCGTTGAATATACAATAAAACAAGGGGCAAAGAGATCTTTTGAACAATAAAACAGGAGGTTACTGAAATGAAAGAAAAAACAACCGCAATCGTGCTGGCAGCAGGGCAGGGAAAGCGTATGCACAGCAAAATACAAAAGCAGTTCCTGGAAATTCAGGGACATCCTGTTTTATATTATTCTTTAAAATGTTTTCAGGAGAGTCCTTTGATTCATGATATTATCATAGTGACAGGAGAAGACATGATCTCTTACTGCAAAAGAGAAATTGTGGAACGTTATCAGCTTACAAAGGTTTCAGCAGTGATTGCCGGAGGAAAAGAACGATATGATTCCGTGTACAAGGGGCTTCTTGCGTGTGAAGAATGTAAGTATGTCTTTATTCATGATGGGGCAAGACCGTTTATTACCGAGGAGATTTTGGAAAGGGGAATGTTTGGAGTGCAGGAAACAGGCGCCTGTGTTGTTGGTATGCCTTCTAAAGATACAGTAAAAGTAGCAGATGAAGCTGATTTTGTAAGTGAAACGCCAGACCGAAAGAGAGTCTGGACAGTTCAGACTCCTCAGATATTTTCTTATGATTTAATAAAGAAAGCGCACGAGAGTATCCGTAAAAAAGATATGACTGCGATAACGGATGATGCCATGGTAGTAGAACAGGAAAGTGGCGTTCAAGTAAGACTTGTAGAGGGCTCCTATCAGAATATTAAGATCACGACTCCGGAGGATCTGGACGTTGCTGAAGTGTTTTTGAAAAAGATCGAAAAAATGTAAAAATTTGTATTGACATCAAAAAGATTTGATGATAGAATACATCTTGCGTCTGACAGAGACGTGGCGAACACTGAAAAGTGTATATGGAGAGATATCGAAGTGGTCATAACGAGGCGGTCTTGAAAACCGTTTGTCC